>Ga0065711_1001595_pt1 | contig 42479 bp, 24 predicted proteins | sample Hoacrofraction12_FD_59098 | JGI IMG/M metagenome (GOLD analysis project Ga0065711, IMG submission 59098) | Hoatzin crop microbial communities from Cojedes, Venezuela - Epithelial fraction 12 v2 (version 2) | ecosystem: Host-associated > Birds > Digestive system > Esophagus > Crop | place...
AAAATGAGCAAGCTGGGAGCTTGGACCAGCCCATCTCATGGTTGAGATGTGGTTGCACAGTGCAGGACTTTAGCCTATGAGTCTTCTGGTTAATGTTTCTTACCTTTAAAAGGACTGTCCTACACCCTTTAGGATCAGTTCTGAATAAAGAAAGCTTTTCATTTGGCAATGTATTTGGCACAACTGAAGTACAAAATTAAAGCAACCTAAACAAAACCAAACAATATATCAAAAGGTTCAATACCCTAAGAATCTTGTCTGAGAAATATGTAATGATTCCCAAGCTCAGGCTTCCACTTCTGTAATTCAGTGAAGGTGTGACAGTACAAATATAAATGTGAACTCTGTTTATGCTTTAGTTACAAAAATGTGTTTGTAGCTGTTGTTACCTATCCAGGATGTTTTAAAAGTCTGTAAGCCTGATCTTTCTAATAGTGTTTTAAAATCTAGATGACAAAACATAGATATTATTGCTTCATTGTGAATAAAAATATGTATATATATAAAAGGAAGCAGAGAAAACTTATGTTCTGTGATACTGAAAATAGTTCTGGGTAAGTGATTGCTCTGAAATGAAACTTTTTATTTTTTGAATGGACTAAATATTGGTTTTAACAATTCTCCCTTACCTCCTCAGTCACTACTGAGTTACTAAAGCAAGTTGAAAGGACAAGGGGCATGAAGAAAAAAAGGAAATGATCATCTGCTATTAGTTGCTGAGTGCACTGGGTTTGCATGGCAAGGTTTTGGTAGTGGGGGGGCTACAGGAGGGGTTTCTGTGAGAAGCTGCCAGAAGCTTCCCCTACAGCCGATGAAGCCAGTGTCAGCTGGCTCCAAAATGGACCTGCTGCTGGCCAAGGCCGAGCCCATCAGCGACGGTGGTAGCACCTCTGAGATAACATATTTAAGAAGAGGGGAAAAAAGTGTGAAAATGGCAGTGGAGAGAGGAGTGAGGTATGAGGGAAACAACTCTGCAGACACCAAGGGCAGTGGAGAAGGAGGGGCAGGAGGTGCTCCAGACGCTGGAGCAGATTTCCTGCAGCCCATGGAGAAAATCATGGTGAGGCAGGCTGTCCCCCTGCAGTCCATGGAGGTCCACAGTGGAGCAGATCTCCACTGGCAGCCCAGGGAGGAGTCCATGCCGGAGCAGGGGGGTGGCAAAAGAGGCTGTGACCCTGTGGGAAGCCCACGCTGTAGAAGGCTCCTGGCAAGACCTGTGGACCTGTGGAGAGAGGAGCCCACACTGGAGCAGGTTTGCTGGCAGGACTTGTGACGCCATGGCGGACCCACGCTGGAGCAGCCTGTTCCTGAAGGACTGCACACCGTGGAAGGGATCCATGCTGGGGCAGTACGTGGAGAGCTGCAGCCTGTGGGAAGGACTCAGGCTGGAGAAGTTTGTGGAGAGCTGTCTCCTGTGAGAGGAACCTTCACGCTGGAGCAGGGGAAGAGTGTGAGGAGCCCTCCCCCTGAGGGGGAAGGAGCGGCAGAGACAACGTGTGATGAACTGACCACAGCCCCCATTCCCCATCTCCCTGAGCCACTTGGGGGGATGAGTTGGAGAAATGGGGAGTGAAGTTGAGCCTGGGAAGAAGGGAGGGGTGGGGGGAAGGTGATTGAAGATTTGGTTTTATTTGTAATTATCCTACTGTGATTTGATTGGTAATAAATTAAATTAATTTCCTCAAGTCAATTCTGTTTTGCCCGTGACAGCAATTGGTGAGTGATCTGTCCCTGTCCTTATCTCGATCCCTGAACCTTTCGTTATATTTTCTCTCCCCTGTCCAGCTGAGGAAGGGGAGTGACAGAGCAGCTTTGGAGGGCACCTGGCGTCAACCCACCACACTGAGATAGATTCAACTTTACTATTTAAAGTTGTTTATCTGTGAAGAAGACACACACCATTTATCTTCAGTCTTTCTCATTCAGAAAGTGTAAATATTTTGACATTTTAGAAGCAGTCCATAAAATTTCCATACGTTTCTGTGAAACCACCAAACATTAGACACGTTTTCAAACATTCTTTTTAACACACAGAAATATTTGCTGGTTAGATCATAGCAATCTTACTTATTTATCACTTAGAAATGTTGACATCCTGATAGATTAAAGTTTTACTTCGTTAATTGGTATAATTAAAATATCACAGTGAGGGGGCTTAATTTGAAATGTCTCTGTGAGCTAAATTAATTGTGTATATTCGGACTGAAAGTCACACAGAAAGATTTATTCTGTACTGATCTAGTCTGAAATTAATTCTATATTGAAAGTACTTTGCAAGTGATTTATCTAGGAGAAAGTAGGGTAATGTTTCCTGCTTTGAAGCGGGCAACATTTCTGCTTTAAAAGCAGAAGGATATGATAAGGATGCAGATAATTTAGAACAGCTAAAATATTAATTTTAGCACATAAAAGCTGTTACCAAGCAGAGATGTGGGGAAAGTAATGGACAAAATATCTCTATAACTACGAAAGCACTTAGGGACTGCCCTTGTATCATGTTTCCTTTGCCAGCAAAGTCAGCTTGCGAAGTTTCTGCTCCTCAGTCCTCTCAGCCCCATCTTTCCCAACTCCTGCAGAAGCCCTTTCCCTATCAGACGTGCTGGTACAACCTTCTGTGGTACACATTATCATTGCGATGATCTGCTTTAAAATAATCAGTCCTCAAAAGAAAAAAAAGTTGGTCTTTCCACCAATCTTCAATACAAAAAACAGCTGAATTGGTGCAAATGAGTGACAGCAAAAGACAGTGTAGGAGCAGGTACAACAGGAAAATTAGGAGTCCCTAAAAATTGGTTTTCCTCAAAAGAAAGCACACCATGTAGCTTTAATAGGTCATATTACCTTATCAGCAAAGCACAGAATGACCTAGAACCACCTTTCATGCAGTCTCTTTTCTCAGGGAATAGCTCCATTGAAGCCAACAGAGTTGGACTGGTGTGAAAAAGAAACAATTTAAAAATTCAAGTGAGATTAGCTTCCAAATGGGATCATAATCAAGCTCCTTTAGCTTAATGATCTCAGGCTATATGCTCCGCTGCAGCCCTGCACAAGGGAAAAAACAGGGCCCCTGTGGAATGTCATGGAAGCAGGTTGTTACCCTGTGTGCCTGTGGTTCAACGTGACAGCTCTCTGCCCTCCGCCAATGCCAGCAGTAGAGCTACATGGCTGCAAAAGGGGGAACAAACAGGAATTTCTGGGCACTGAAGGCACCTCTTGAAATCTCGCTAGCATCCTCTAATAGACTGTTGGAGGACACTGTGCCATATTTCCAGTCGCACTCCAGACTGAGCCCATGCTCTCGACTTTGCTTTCAAGTGAGAGCTGAGTTAGTTCTGTATGCATCTACTGTGTGCATTTATTCCCACAAGTAAATAACAAAGAATTATGAGGTTATAAGGTTTATATTGTGGATATAGTTATGAGGAATTTTCTGGGAAGAGAGAGTTTCACAGGAGCTGCTGTGGTTTTTGGTCACCATGGCCCTGCCCTCCCCAGAACCCCTTTTCTCTGCCGTGCTTTCACTCTGTCCTCTGCATGCTGGCTCTGGCACTCATCAGCCGGCAGTGAACCATTTCAGATCATTAACCAAGCAGAAAACAATTCATTATTCATTGTAGCTAGATTTACAGAGCTTAGAGATGGAAAAATAATTGAAATGAGCTTCAGAGCTTCAAGCACAATATCCACAGTTTCATCTGAACTTACCAGAAATCTAATTTTAAACAATCCTGTATAGATCTGCAGAGAGAAACCCACTGCTCTGTCTGATTTTAGCTGTTGATAGACTGCATTCCACAGCACTGGCAGAAACAGAAAGCTGTTGTGAATACATCTTCCCTTCATAACAAAAATCCCTCTAATTCAACACAATTTTCCAGTTTAACTGCAAACTTCATCACTGATACTCGCCTTTCTTTCAGAACACAGAGAAAGTTGTTAAGTGTCAGAGACCGAAGAACTGATCTCTGCAGGGTATCATAAGAAATGCAATCACTCATTAATGATTCCTTATTTATAATTACTGTTGGGACTTGTCATTTAATCTGTCCTAAATTCATTAGTGCCGTGTTGATACTGTACCACCCTGGATAACTGATGAAGTTGTCATGCAACACTAAGTCAAATGCCTTACAGGAACAAGTCTGCTATGTCAAAAATATTATATTTTTCAACCAAACTTGCAATCTCATCGAGAAGTGACTCCATCAGCAGCAGAGAAACAAATGTCTTTAAAACTATGAAAACACATAGAGGCTGTTCTTCTACCGTGTTTCCTTTGCCAGCAAAATCAGCTTGTGAGGTTTCTGCTCCTCAGTCCTCTCGTCCCCTTCTTTCCTGACTCCTACAGAAGCCCTTCTACAGCTCTGTCCAGGATCAGTGCCATGGCTGATGGACTAATCACTGTTTACGTTATCTTATTCAATCTTGTTGACTAGGAGTGCAGCGCTAGTCTTTTGCCACCTCAGGGAGGTTCTTGGCCAGCTACTAGATTAAGCCCTCTGGAGCTGCTCATTTAGAGATCTCTATTTTTATTCATTGCCCTATTCCGAGTGGCAGTTTAGTTAGCACATATTTATTCATCATTCTTCTTCAACAGGAATACATCCTCTGTTTTTTTTGCTTTTTCCCAAATTCAGAACATAAAATTCACTGCAAAATCTGAACATCTCTGAATGATTGTTGAGATCACTACAATGGGATTGGAACCAGATGATCTATAACCCAAACCATTCTATGATTCTATGACGGGCCAATACTACTAGTCTATTTTTTTTAGCCATTTATAAGTTTCTTTGTACTGTCTTTAATGCTTTTGATTTGTCTTTTTTTTGCTTCACTTACCAGTACTCTGCCATTGTCTGCATTTAACTTACAGCCTTTGGTATCTGTACAAATTTTTTCATTTGAATAGTGTTGATAGTCTTGTGGATAATCATCAGCCTTACTCAAAGTTAAACGTGGACCAGCCAAAACATTTTTAATTACCATGGCAGGGGAAGAAGATTAAACACTAGATTGGGGTTTCAGCACATCTCATTTTTCTTGGAGAAGTATTTTTTAGAATGGGCTCTTAGGAAAAGGAGGTTTATGTGATCATGACAAGGAATTATTTGTGTGCATGTGTATGTAGCTTTCCTTCCTTCATATCCCCACTAGTATCTGAACTTCTGGTTCAGTTTCTACAGTTTCCTTTTGCCAGGGGTAATGTACCCCAGAATTGCCAACTAATTAATGAAAAATCAACAGCCAAGATAGAACAGAAAAGCTAACTGCAGGGGTGACTGCCATCATAATCTCCTGCCCTAGAAGATCTATATGGCATTATACTTGCCACAGCTGCGAGCAGCGCTGCAGCCAGCATTCATGCATTGTCACACAGAGATCTGTGGGAAACTAGGCCTCCTTATTTCCTATAGTCACGCATGAAATCTGTATAGTTTGTTCAAAAATTACTTCTATTTGGTTTGATCATAATTGTTGTCAACATTGTGACTTGGCCATGAAAAGCACTGAGAATTTGTATGATCCGCTGTCATGTTTACTAGGAAGTCGCTTATTTAAACGCTAGCAGCTCAGTTATTAAGATAAACCAACAGATGTATGTAATAAACACTTCTGTAAAATAAGCCAGATGAATCACCCTCAAGAAGTGCCTTTCTCTCTGTTGAATAGTAAGGGAGCTTAGACAGCTAGCTTAGATAAGACACCTAATTTTGAGGCAGCTAAAATTAGTGAGATGCGTCTGGGCAAAAGATGTGGACTGGGTGACAGCAACATCCATTGTATGTGTCTGCTTATTTCAGTTTACTGACAAAACCGCCAGAGTCTTAAGATGGACTGATGTGTTATCTACTGTCTTTTTCAGCCCTCTACTACTATTAGATTTACTGGCTTAATAATTGTTAAATTTAGGCTTGAACCTAATAGCATGATTTATGAAGTCCATAAATCCTGGAATCCCCTCCAGAATTTATGAAGTCTGGCAGATCAGCCCCATACTCTTAACACCTATTGGTATGCAGAGAAGTTCCATACAAAAATAGAGAAATAGACCCCAAAATGTAAGACAGTGCTATACCACAAACTGTAGTAGACAATACACCTTTCTTTGACTATGGGATCCAGGCAGGAGGTAAGGCCTGGCCTGGAAACAAACATTAGGAGAGCAAAAATCAATGGAAACTAGTGTGGTTCCTGCCTCTCTATAGTACCTTCCACAATGAAAAGAAATCATCCGTTGTAAAGACATAGCTTAATCTAATCTATTCTCAACCAGAAAAAAAAAAATGTCAGAGCATATAGGCTGTGAGATTTTACCTATCCTTGACCATAGACAAGCACTGTATGTTCAGTATATAGTGTAGCAGTAACACCCTTGTGTATATATACATGTATGTAGGAAAGTAGTCATTCAGAATTGGGCCTGTAGTAGTAATAGGTCATCTGGATTATGCCTCAAAAACCCAGTACTGATTTCTGTAAACCCAGAGGCCAAATAATCATAGTTATCAGTTACATAAAACAGGTAGGCTGAGGCTTATTCCTTCTAGGGCCACTTCTGGATTTTGTGTTGAAAGATACAATGGCTTATAACACTAAGAAGATTTATGGATATATTTTAGTTGATTATCTTGTATGGTACCAAAAATTCATTGGATGCCTAAGTGTGTACTATTTCTACTGTTATCTTGCTGTTTGAAATAGCACACTGAACAGCAAGCAATGTATTCTCTAATTGGTTGCTTATGTAAGACATCAGTTCTGGAATATTTTAACTCTTATTTTAACTCTTATAAATTTATCTAATAAGCAAAATGTCTGATCAATATTTTTCCTAATCAGGTTAATACATTTTACAGGAAAGGGAAAAACAAAGTTTCAGAAAAAAATAACTTGAAGCAACTTAATTCCTACTCAGTATATGGCTTGATAAGAATCTGTCAGCATAAGCAAGACAGGATTTAGTGAAAGGCTTCCTAAAGTGGGAAATGAGTTCATGACCTTCTCCAAAATATGAAAAATATTATTCTACTTAATGCTTGTTCACCAGATTCTACAGCACAGAAATTGCACAGTTGCCCTGCTGAATTGCTACATCTAGTTCAGTATGCCAGAAGGAATCAACGAGAGTTTATCTAAAAATGTAAATAAAAAGAGAAATTTGAAGAAATATATAGCCTTCAAAACATAGCCAACAGTCAATTGTTCAAACCAACTCTTTTCATCTCTCCTTAACTGGTGATTGGCTTATTCCACGAGGTCTGACAGTTTTTGTTTTTCATTCATTTAATGTGATACTGATTGGATATACTTATTAGCCATAGCAGAAACCAGTATTTCCTTTACACTGAAGGCACTTGACACTACCCCAACAGTACCTTAATGTGGGTGCCAACATAATTTACACCTGCTTTTCAATCCCTTTTACACTGCTGTAGTGGTGTAAAACGATCTAATATATACGAAAATTTGGTGCTACCTAGTTTTAGCTGTGTGTCGGAAAGAGTACTGTAGGTAAGTAGAGTTGTTTTAAATTTTCATGTTTTTATTGGTTTTATATATCTTCATGAAAATAAAGAGGGATGTCTAATTTATTCCTTAAATTCTGCATAAACCATCATTAATTGTTTTGAAAGGATGAAGCTCCTGCCCCTTCCCTCCTACCTGGCTCAATGGCGCTCAGGTAGTTTGGCTGAATTTTTTCTCTGCTGGCTTGGCAAGTTGAGCAGGCTCCCCCAGCAGTCAGACAAATGCCATCGTCAGTGTGAGCAGGTTAATTCAGGCTGCTTTCCTTTCAGCTCTTCTCAGTTCTACTGCACTGACCGAGGGGACCCGAACTGTATCCTCAAGATGTGGGCAAACTGTGGATGCGAACAGAGGCATCATGCCCCTGGTTTTGGAGTCTATTCTCTGCCTGAGAATTACAAGACTTGATTTACCGCTTTGACCCCTGTCAAACACTGAGTAGACATTTTCTTGCAATTATAATATCTCCAAATCCTTACTCTGAAACATTAATAGTCAACTCAAAGCCCATTGATTAGCCTTTGGAGTTGGGTTGTTGGTTTCTTTCTCATACACTTCCCATTTATCCACAATTAAATTTGAGCCATTTTATTGTCCTGTGGTTTAGCCTCTACAGTCCGTCTCGAATTCTTCATTGCCCTTATGATCCTGGATAATGGTGCATCATAGTAAAACTTTTTTACTTCACCGCTCAAGCCATTGCCCAGGTCTTTCACAGAACAGTTAACCAGCAGGTATCTCAGGACAGATGCCTGTGACATTTCATTGATAAACTCTTGGGCATGCCGTCTCCTCCCTCTCACTCTCAGTTATCTTTTAGCCAACTATTTAACCATGCAAGAGCTCTCCCTTTTGTGCTCTGGGTACTCGGTTTCCTTAAACCTGTTGTGGTCAGTCTTTACCCAGAACATGTTTACAAACCTGCCTCAGCAAAACTCACTCTTACCCACATGCTTCTTTGTTTTGAATTTCAGATCTACCCAATAGACTTACAGGACTGCTTACAGAAAAAAACGCGAAACAAACCACCACCCCCATATATAAAAATCAACAAAAAGATCACGTTGACTCTTCCTGTGGATTGTGTTTATCACATATCTATTAATTTTACTTCTCACTATAGTTTCTTCTGATTTTCCCAGTACAGATATCAGGCTTGTGGGACTGTAATTCCTCAGATGAGCGCTGGCAGCTGTTTTGGCAACTTGCAAGGGTACGCAGAGCACCCTTTGGGCTGCGGATCTTAAGGCAGCCCTAAGCAAGAGATAAGCCACCCGCACAAGCAATTCAGGTTCTTCATCCTTGGGTTGTCTTCAGACAGATCAGTTTGGCCTGGGCAATTTGTTACCACTGATTTTGTTAAATTGCTCCATAACCTCTTCTTAAGTCAGTTTAACTTGAGACAAATCCTTTAAACAGTGCCCTGCAAGGAAGGGCTTTGATGTGGGAATGCGTTTATCTTCTTTGCGGTGACCTAATGTAATTTCCATCACAGATCTTTGTTCTCTCAAAACTGAGATGTGATGACATTTTGAAATTTACTTTCCTACACCTCTATTAATATCTTTCTGGAAACAGGCAATGAGAATTAAGGACTTGCTCTATATGTCACTAACATTTTTGGTCTTTCTTTTTTGCTTTTCTTAAAGAAATAGCTCTGTTTGCTTCTTTCTTTGTGTTTTATTGAGCTGTCAAAAGCAAATGCCATATTTATTATTAATAGTCGATGTAGCCTGTTGAAAACTTACAAATAATGGAGCAGTTTGCCTTATTTCTCTCCAATGGGATTTTAATCTTTCATGTGGCAAAATAAATTTAATTCTCTATTGTGCTTTCAAACATTTCTTTCTTACTTGCTTGCTTCCTTGTTTTCTGTCTGTTGGTCTGTCTCTCTCTTTTTTTCAGGTTATCTGCAAATTTAGCATTTTGCTTAAGAATTCAGATGGGCACTGTTTAAACTGTGTTGTTGTGATTTAAAACTAAAGGTACCTTGTTACAGAATGGTGGAAGATTGTTCAACAAACAACTGAGAAAAACAAATAGTTCCTTCTTTTTAGAATTCTTTCTTATTTCATGACATATAATGTGTATATATTGACTCTGAGGTTCTAATCTTTTAAAAGCCAATTTGAATTCACTATACTGTATTTTAGCATCCCTCAACTAATGTCATAGTTATTTAAGTCAACAGGAGTTACACCTGCTTCAGTAAGGTAGGAGAACAGTCTCAGTTCTCTCCTTTGATGATATGACCAACTACAAAATGTCTGAAGTGAAGCCCAGGCAGGCAACACCAGGACCAGAAGTGGTTGTGGTACATCACCTTTCTCTAGCGAAATATTCGAGGGAATTTTGACATGAGGGAATTGAAGGGCTGCTGCCTCTTGTAAGATTTCTCACATACTGCACAGTTACACTGATGAATGTGGGAGTGCTTCCGACTTTACAGACTCAGGCAGATCTCCCTGTTACATTCTCATCAGAGTATTTAGGGAAAAAAAAAGGACCTGTGATGTACGCCCCAGTCTAATCAATATCTCAGAGAAAGATACAGTCACCCAGCAGCCCTCTTGCTGTTTGCTTTCCATGGTACGGAAACCTGAGCCTTCGGGCTGTATGTGAACCATGCATTACTCCAGCACATAACCAGTATAGAATAAGAGGAAGAAAAAGCTAGATTTCAGCAGGTAAGTAAAAATTGCATAATTACCATTTAATCTTCTGTCTGTTTCTGAAAAAATAGGATGTGACTTGATTGACACGGAGTTCCCCTTTCCAAGCAAAAAGCTGTTAAATTTCAGTGTTTCTGAGATTTAAGCTTGATCACTGTTTTGCATGCTCTGAAGATCTTTGATTTTTCCATCTCTATTTGTTGGTTTAGTGGAAGGTATTATTTCTCCTCACACCTCTGTCTTGGTTTCAGAACATTTATGGTACTCTGATGAAAGCAAGCAAACCTTTCTCTTAGAACTACACGATCAGAATACAAGACACCGTTGCCACCTGTGAATATAAAAACATTTTTTCTGAAAAGTCAGTGAAACCCACCTCCCTGAAATGAATGGTAAGTTTGTTTGACTGTTACTGTGATTTTTCAATGTTTACTGCCTATTTTTCACATTTACAATACCGCGTTCTTAGCATGGAGTCTCTCCTTAGGGAAGATCTATTATTTCTATTTCTTGCCACACGCAGTAACATATCTAGCGACTCACAAGGCCTCAAAGAACTGTCATGTGAGTAACCTGGACAGCAACAGCAGCAAATGTAAACTTGTTAGGATTTTTTTCCAAATTACTATACAGTGATGACTGAGATTTGCTTGTCTGTGTGTATGTCTCGCATTTCTCAAAAGATGTCACCTGTCTTTTAATTTGTTTATTTTTTTGAATATTTTTCCTTAGAAGACTTAGCAGAAACTTGATAAGCTTGATTATGTAAATGAAACTTTTAAACATTTTTATACTGTAACAGAAACAATGTTTTCATGATTTTCGATTTAATAACAGTAATAAAAAACAATATCCAAGAAATAGGTCTATTTTTTTTCCTACTATCATTAACGGTTCTTATCTTGATTAAGAGAAGGAAAGAAAGAAGAGTAAGAACTGAAATCACAATTTCAACTGAAGAAGCCTCAGGCTCTCACAGAAGAAAGGGAGAATTTAAGCTAACTATTATAAAGCAGAAAAGCAGATTTCGTTTAAAACAAAAGGAATCAATTTAATAATAGACTTTTTTTTCTCTTAGTCAACTAGAAGGCTGTAAAAAAGACAAGCCCTCCCATAATTTGGAATTCTCAAATTCTCAAATTATGCAAACTGGATTTTCCCAAAGCTCTCCTTTCATTTTTAGTGCCTTCATATACACGCTGTTGATCTGAAGCAAAGAAATACAAGAAAATATACAGATTAGTATATTTATTCTGACTGTCACCATATAAATAGAAGCCAAAGGAGTTAAGAATATTGTTTTTCTTTCAAATGCAACCATAAAATGTAACACTAGTGGAATTTTGTACAAGACAACAAGTTGAATAACCTGACTCCATAAGCTACTCGAGAAACACCATTTTAAGGTGTCGACTTCTGGAAGATGAAGAGAAATGAGGAGATAAAAAAATGACTCAATAAGTGAAAACTAAATTACATATTTCATGTCAAGAATAGTAAAATTCGTGTTGCTGTCTCAAGGTCAATTTTTGTTTCAATTTCCAGATGTTGATGAGAGCTAAGTCCCTTATTGCTATAGTACAAACACCCCTCTAGTAGTCTAAAAAATGGAATTTTTTTCTTTGTTTTTCTTGTATTCCTTTCCCAGTGTTTCAGAGCAGGGTCACTTATTACACTCAAAGGAAAAGGAGCTCAGGACATACCTGGTAAAGCTTTAAAAAGTTTTTGTTCTCCCAGCTGATTCATTGCACGCACATATTTCATACAATATTGTGACAGAGGAAGAAAATGCATGGTAGGAAGTATTCATATCACAAAGTGTATTTTGGGAAGCAACCAATGTGTTTCTCATAACTTTTCTAATACAGATGGCAAACCTGCAGGGCTCTGAATGCGCTCATTCGGGTCACACACAGGAAACGAGAGGTTTGGGTGTGTAGTCCCATGGTTGGTTCTGCCCTGCACTGTTTAAATTGACATATACCTGCTTGGAGAGGGGATAGTTCACCTTTGTGACAAACTAGTGTCTGAGGGGTAACACAACAAAAAAAAATACGAGGCCTGAATGCCAACTGGCATGCAACATGGAAGTATTCAAGATCTGGCAGCAATCCAGAAACATCAGTAGGTATTTCCATAACACTGACACAAAGCAGGCTGTAACCGAAAGTCCCCACTGGTCTGTTATGAGACAAACACAGCCAGTTAAATGAAGGAATTGACATGTTATACCTTGAATTCACCCTATAGGCTCAATCACTAATTTTTCTAATGTTCTTCCATGTATAGAAAAGGGCAGAGGCAGAATAAATGGTTCCATTTCCAGTTGTTTTATGAGCCTGTTCCATAATGTTCATGTCTTTTTTTTGGCCTCAGGTCAGATTGTGCACACGGACATACGTATGCGCAGACTCACAGACATTATGCTGAATAAGTTTGAAGGTGATTTTTTAGTGTCAGATTCTTCAGACTAGCACTGAACTTGCTGTATAGAAAGTCTTACTGGGTATACTGCTCTTACTAGTGAGGGCCAGGGAAAAAATGTGAGAAGTATACTCTGGTTATTCATGCCCCTTGCTCCCTGGCTCTGCTTTGTAATGTTCCTACAACTTTTCTCTCCAGAAAGACCTGGAAGCAGTTTTGGACGTACAGGTCATGCAGCAACTGCTTACCTAGAGCATGGTGGGTGCGACTGCACCCTCCGCTACTTCCCTAGCAGCCTGTGCACCTCCAGGCAGCCCCAGGTAGCCTCTAGTTCCAACACTTCCAGTGCACAGCCTGCTATAAAAGTTTCAGCTAATGAGATACAAGACTTAAGTTGGGTGTATGAGAGTTTTATTGCTTTCTAAATGGCAAGATTAACTGAGGCTGCTCCGCTCCTGCTAATCACAGCATGAACACAACCATGCTGTTTCTATGGTAAGAGGTTGCTAGCTGTTAGAATGGTATATTATCTGAAACATGGATTTATTTATTTAAAATAACGGTGAATGATTAAATGATAGAACCGGTAAGCAGAGGTGCATTGATGGTCAAAATTTCTAGATTTCTTTTAAATCAAATGGAAGCAGCATCACACCGGCTGTATTTTAAATTCTAACAGGTTACTACAACAGCCTTTAAGTGTCAGGTTTCTTTGCTTGTGTACAGTAATGATCAAGCTTCGTTTCAAGGCACCCGCTTCTGCTTTCTGCAGTGTGCTTTTGGCTGGGCAGGGACTGTGTTGCCAGTGATCCGGTCTTCACCACTGTCCTGGCAGGAGAGAAGTCTCTACCCAAATCGAACCAAACACAAGGTAACACGAGAGGGAGGCAGCTGTCCTTGTAAGCTGCAGTGAATGAAATCAGTGAAATCAGTACTGTGATTAACGTAGAAATTTTCACCTAAAAATATATTTTCTAATCTAAATCTAAGCCTAAAACACGCTCCGCACCATCCAGCAATGAATTTCAGATGAGAGGAAATCAACCACTTTAAAGTAGCAGTTTTAGCAAGAAAAGGAAATGAAAACCACGAGAGGAGCCCACACAGTTGGAATGTTTTTAATAATAACAAATGCCAAGAAAGAACAGCCTCAAGCAACAGAAAATAGGCCTCAGTTTGACCTCTCTTTGGAAAGAGGGAGGTTGCACGGTACAGGGCTCACAGCAACCTGACAGGGCACGAGAAGTGCTGAGAGGTTCTTGTGGCCTGGGCTTGACTTGTGCTCAACCCTGGAAGTCATGGAGTCTCCTGGCAAGTCCAAAGCAGGATTCAGGTCAGGCTCTGATCCCACCCAGTCCTCCACGAAGTCGAGACTTGTTTCTTTATACTTTCTTCAATCAGCAATGTAGCTAAGGCAGAGTACTAGTACTCGTTCCGTATCGTTAATCTTGAACGTCTATATTTGCTCCTTGTTTTCTTGGTGTCATTCTAATACGGTTACATATCAGTAGAAGATGCATTGTTGTTTTCCCGTTGACATTCACAAGTTCATGAAAGATCTAATAGCAGTGAAAAACAACACCTTCTCTGCCAAATTTTGTCATTTTAACTTTACAGTCTTTCATGCTTAACTTTGGTGCCCTTAATTATACACTACATAGTAACTGTTCAGAGCTGAGACACTGAAAATAATGTAGTGTAAATTCAGTGTCTTACTATTGCACCTATTAAATCTAGATTTATCTTAGAGTGTGTTTAGTGGAAAAAAATGTCTCATCTCTCTCTTAGATCTTTCGCTTTTATGAAATGTTTTACAGATTTTAAAAAGTTCATGGTTATAATGTATTTTTTCCCCATTTGTTGCCTTGTACCAACATGGAAAGTTACTTTTGCATAGACTTTTCAGTCTTCCTTGCAGGATACCAAGGTCATATATCACTTCAAATAATGTATTGTCTGACAACTTGCACAGAGCCATAGACAAGGCTTATAGGAATTCATGTAGGTGAAAATTAATAATGGAATTCAACCCTCCCTCTGTGTTTCCACTGTCTTTTTCGGAGTGTTGTTACAGTGATGCATCTCTCTCTGCATTCTCTGATATGGTTTCAAAAAGAGCAAGCGCACAATCCTACTGACATAATATGGAAAACATTTTCCCTGCTATTTCCATCGTTTTTAGCAATGAAATCTTTTCACATCAGATTTTATCAGAGTGATAAACTATGTGCTAATGCCACAGATAACAAAAATGGATATGACCATAACGAGACACAAATGCTAAAGTTTACTTCAAATTTTTGCTTCAGTGTAAGTATCTAGTAATTTGATTGTCCCTCATAAATAGCACAAGGTTTTCTTTACTGCAAAGCCATCTTAGCCTCTTCCCTTAAAGGAACAGAAATATTTCATCTTTTTCCCTCAGAAGATAATGTGAGTTGTCCATTGATTCCATAAATAACCTAGTGGCAGCAAACCCAGCTTAGTTTTAACATCAAAGAATTTTTCTAATGCACTTAAGAGAAAGCGTTTGCCTGGCCATATGATCAGCATTATATAAGGACCAAAGAAATACCATTCTTCAGTCAGGAAATGACTATCTGCAACCATAGGCAGGATAGGAGATGCTTAGGGTTAATGACTTGGAAGAAGGTTGCTCCAAAAATATAACCATGTCTGTCTTCTTACTTTTGTGAGGCTCTTAAAACCACATTGCAAGTGGTATTTTTCAGTTTTGGGTGAAAACTCAATCATAAGACTTTAAAAAACTATCAGAAGCCGTCACGGAAATAGGCTTATTTTTGTTCGTATAGAGTTAATTTCATATGGGCAGGTTTGCTGGAAGTAGAAACAAAGATGTCACTAGTGGTTTTTTTGTGGACGTAGAAGTTTGTTTTCCTTTGAACACATCTTTCTTTGAGGAGCTGACATGGTGCTGCAAAGCTTACGACTTCAATCTGATGAACAATGGAGGCTTATTTGACCAAAAGCTCAGGGTACTCTGTACGAAATGAATCTGTATATGAAATCCCAAGCCTATGGCTCCTACAAACACTTTGGGGTACCATGCTTCCTTTTGTTGTATTATCAGTCTTTAAAAAGTGGTGGAAAAATAGGCATTGCAATAGACAGAAATGAAGCAGGTGTGACAACTGCATTTTCACCATGTTTCTAATTTGAGATCCACTGGCATTTTCATTGATTTTTGTTTGGACCCAGTTCCTTACCCTTCAAAACTAATAGGCCTTTCTCTGTATCATACAAACACTGCAGCATAAAATCTTTTGCCTTTTTCTACTCTTTAGCAGTATTTACGTCTGTCATGTTTCTAAATGTAATGTCCAATTTTTTAGGCGTAAAAACATCAGAGAAATTTCCTGTTACCTGTCTAATGCATGGCTTACTCCTAAAAGTGGAGTTTTTTAAGAGAAAGAACCTGATAGGCATGTCAATTTTACTACCCTTTCATCTTTCCAATTTTAAGAGAAATTTGCATAACTAAACTCTGAAACTCTAGAGTCCTTTTTGTTGTGTATCATAAAACACATCCATTATACAAGCACAGAGAGTGCAAAAATTGATGAAACACCTCTGAATTTTGGCATATTTCAAAGATTTCTAAAGACACAGTAACACAAAATATACAAGATTATGAAAACCTGTATTATAAACATTGCCAAGTTAATCATTAATAAAAGTCTTATTGTTGAATCTGTTAAGGAATGCAGTTGAGAAAAGTTCATTCACTTAAAATGTTATATTAAAGATGGCAAGTTATACAGTTTTCTTTTGATTAAAAAAAAGAAGTGAAGAGAAAGTCTGCTTTGGGTTCTTAGGTCAGATCTGAAACCATGCAAAGTGAATAAAGACTACAGTGAGCTTTGGATTGGATCTCTAAAGAAGAATTTTACTTCAGTAATTGTGTAAAAATGCTGCCTTTTCATGTGACTTTCTTCTCTGTGTAGTCACACACTGCCAACTGTAATAAAGAAAATCAGTTCCTTATTTTGCTTAAGGCTGAGTGACACTGCACATGTATATGTATATTTATGTGTTTAACTGAGAGAATAATTTAGTTTCCAAAACTTTAATACTGATAAATCAAAAAGATAGGATTTAGACTTTATTGATATAAAACATTGACACAAAATTGAAGTAAATTCAGATGATGTGGAATTAATGGAAGACAACAGGGAGAGACAACTCTACCAACTTTCCCCTTTATCAATTTTTTAGAAATGAACCTTATATAAAACTATATTTCACTTTGATGAAAAAGGGCCACAGTTTTCAACATTTTATTTTCTAAGCCAGAAGGTTTAGTGGAAATTTTTCTGTTGCACCACTGGAAAAATAAAATATACTGATACAGAAACAGATATATCTCATCCTTCACTGCCTGAAACTCCTACAGAAGAATACAGCTGATGAGTCCTCTGTATTTGTCATGAATGAGTGCTTTAGGCCACTTAAAGAATTGCCACCAAAGGTAATAGCAAAAGTGATTCTAACAGGAATTAATGAAAGTGTGACTTAAAGTTTGATGGCAAGGTTCACTCTACTACTTACTACATGGATGGAACATTCATGGGAATTCACATGTGTATGGGAATAAACTGACTATACCTCATTTATGAATAATACTGTCCATTCCTCACACTGACCTATCCAGTGAATAATTTCTGTACTGTATGTCATGGTTCTCTTCAGCTGTGACACGGTGAGCTAAGGAAGCACCACTTTCCTATTACAGTCCTCAAGAAAGCCAAAGCACTGGAGTCACATGAGATGTAATCGAACACTTAAATGGTTATAGAGAATATAGAGGTTTATATTCCTTGCCTATTTTAAATATTTTTTTAGAATAAGGATGAGAAAACATTTGACATGTTCGTTAAGGTAAGAACAAAATGTAAGCTCTTCTTCACTGTATGAAAACTTTGTCGGAATCAAAAATTATCTGAGAGATTTGTATGCCTGAACAACTTCCTCTAGCCAGGGGAAGTATTCACAAATTGAGTTCCATTCTTTCTCTGCAGATTTTGGAATTACTTGTAAGATGTACAACATGGCCTCAAGTGGCATCAGGGGAAGTTTAGATTGGATATTAGGAAAAATGTCTTTACTGAAAGAGTGGTCAGGCATGGGAACAGGCTGCCCAGCGAGATGGTTGAGTCACCATCTCTGGAGGTGTTCAAAAAACGTACAGATATGGCACTTCAGAACATGGTATAGAAGGCATGATGATGATGGGTTGATGGTTGGACTTGATGATCTTAGAGATCTTTTCCAACCCTAATGATTCTATGATTATATTTGTACATGTATTATTTATCTCTTGACTTTGTTATTCCTATTCTTTTTCTGTGTAGCTCTAAATTATACCTTCTTCCTTTTACGTTTCTGTAATTCGACATGTTGTTTGCAGCTTCTTGTCATTTATTCCAAAGTTTTTTCTACATTTGGAAAAGCAGCCTTTTTTCCTTATACAATTTATTTAGTCATCTAGCCTGTTTAGCATTGGATAATTTTAATATAGTGACAAGCAGTACGGTTAGTGGTTTCCTCCAGGCGCTCATGTTTTAAAAGCAAAGCCTGGTTTATATTTGAATACGAATACAACTTTGACTTTGCCAGTCTTTTTCCATATATTGCCATCTGTATTTTGACAGTAAAGACATGAACACACAAAATTAAAATTCTGAGATGCTGAAAGTCTTTGCAAGCAGAGCACATGTATAACATATAGTGAACAGCAGCATTATTTCATTGCTCATTTCACATCTGCTATAGTTAAGTTCAGAACATTGTTCTGAGATTATTTTGTTGCTGTTTTCTATATACAGAAAAATATTGACATTTCATTTTCAAATACACATTTATTTGATTAAATGTTAATAACTATTAGGGAAAGTTGTCACTAGTAGAATACATATATTTAAAATTGCCTAACCTATCCCTGCATTAAAAAGGGAGTATTCAGATAATACTACGGAAAAGTAGTTATTGCTGGGATTTTAACGACTAATTAAGACATGCAATATAGCTGGAAAAATTATTTTTAAAGAATGACAACTATGTATGATGTAAAAGAGTCATGAGAGTAGTCAGTCACTCAACATAAAGTATTTCAGTTTCATGTATTCCCGGCATGTATTTTTTTCTCTTTTTTTAAATTGCGTTTATTTAAGCTATGGTAAATATATCCCGTGATACAAAGGAACTTTGCATAGGCACTATTACTTTGTCACAGGAAGTTTTGCGTTTTATTCTTCTGCTGCTGAGAAAGAGATTCCTGAAATCATGTAACCGCTTCTACCAACTTTCCCCAACTTTACGCCATGATCATATACAAAAACAAACTTCCTCAAGTTATCACACAGAGTGCAGTAATGTTTGAATTAGTGTGAAACTCTTTTGGAAGTCTGTATTAGGATCTACCCCATGATGGTCCAAAAAACACTGTAAAGCATTTGATAAGCTACGTATTCTTCCCTCATATCTTTTGATGTATTTCAACATAAACTGCAAATCAGCCATAAAATTTTAGCAGAGTTCAAACAAGCCAGAAGACTTGCATGCATTCACTAAGGAATGCCTGGTGTTCCTGTGGTACAAAGCAATTTTTTGTTAATACAGGATGAATCAAATCATGCAGTTGGTCTTTACATAAGAAACAGGGACAAAGCAAGCAAATCTGAAAGTTGCTGGCCATATGCTTTTTGTTGTTTCAGAACATAAAACAGGCTGAAAAATCCAATTCTTGCTTAAAAACGATTTTTACTGCTGTTTCTCTGGGGTTGCTTTATGGAGCTGTAATGATACACAATGCCGTTCACAGCAAAGGCCTGAAATCTATCAGTGACTGATCACACAGCCAGACTCACGTCCCTGTCATCTTCTGGCATGGATTTCAAGTGCCCAGTCTGAAGCAGCAAACAGGAGGAGAACCCAAGCATAACTATGTGGTCTAAAACACTGTATATAGCTTGGATTGTATTCTACCAAATGCAGCTGCATTTTATATGAGACCACGAAATACCACAGTTCCATGCTGTTTTCACAAAATGCCCGCTATGTAACACAGCTCTTTGCAAATGTCTTGAGAAGTCCCTGAGCGATATCTGAAAAACAGCTGTCAGGAATGGAGCTGTTTATTTCAACAGTGCAGTTGTGTTTAAACATGAAAGGGATGGTATTTCTATAGCTTTTGAGCATCCAACAATTAAAAGCAGATCCCTTTGGCAGGCTCAGGGAAGTCACAACAGAGGAAAACGCTGCTCATGAAAATCATCTCAAGTCCTAAAAAAGAATTTAAAAATGTTGATGCATAAGAACATTATGATGTAAGTATCATAAGAATTAATAAAAGGAGACAAAAATCCTACCATAAAAAAAAACAGTTCCGGTTTGAAGATAGAGCCGTTTTTCTTTAAGGTCATAACTAAGCTAATTTCAATTTATTCAGTTATATGCAAAAAAAATGCACTTAGTTATTATATTAGCGGTATGCTACCCTGAATCTGTACTGGCAGCAACCACAATACTGTGAGAAACTGTTGCACAGTGTAAATACAGGAACTATGCTGTGGTGGAAAGGAATTTTGCAAAAATATTAATAAACATAAACATAATCATAAAGATATACAACACATCATAATTTAGGAATATTTATATTACTTTTAATGTACACATTGTAAATGTATCTGAATTATATAGCACATAAATAAATGGTTTGAAATAAGCCTTCATTGATCTGAAAAATGTAGGTATAAATTAAACCACAGCTAAAAACCTGTGTGTGTCTGAGGGCTACATCTGAAATCTGGGTATATATAGGTTCACTGAATCCCATTGTGTTGCTTTGTGTGTATTATTTATTTATAATGATTCATAGAAGCCAACATAAAGAATTAATAAGAGATGTTATAAAAATATTGATCTTGTTTTCCAATACTCCTTGTGGAGTCTGCCAAATAGTGTTCTGATAGGTCTATGCTCTACAGCAGGTAAAATAAAATTAATTGATGGTCCTGCAATATGAAAAATTCTGAAAAGGATTTAAATTATTTCTTCAGCTCTAGTTATGGAATCAATCTTAGGACAAACTAGAGCAGTCTTAATGGATGACAAGGTTGAAGAAAGGAGACAAGATGAACACTAGTATCTTCCAAAAAGTAGGAAAGATGAGAAACAGAGAAAGTATGCTATTTATTACAAATTTACAGATGGGTCTGAGTTGTGAAGCATGAATGTAACTTTTCCCCAATTTCTTATCTCTTTGGAAGTGATATTTTGGTTTCATTTTCCACCTAAATTTAATCACAACAACAAAACCATGCAGAACATCCAAGAAAAAAGTGTAACTGTGAGGCAATAAGAAAATTTTGTCATTGAGAAATTTGTGTTCCACAAAACAGCTGAGTAACCAAAAAAGGAAGGAAAGCATTAGAAGTACTTTGCTCCTATGTACTATTGCATCATATAAACAGCTACTATGTGCTCATTCTGCACCTTATTATAGCCATTGCCCTGCAGAATGCATTTCCCACAACAGTTACTTATCAGTTATGATGGTTGTGTGAGATCATGTTGTGAAGCTCACAGTTTCCCGTGAACAGTCACTACACTGAGAGGTCACTGAGTGTACACATGTCTGTACACCAAGAGGGCTCTTGGCAACTAGATACCGTCATGCTGCTTTCACACTCTACGCTGTATTCTTGTAATTCAGGATTTTTTTACCACTTAAGTTTCACTGTGAACTGCACTCCTACTCTACTGCAATTTTGTGAGTTTGGAGGTTTTTCCCCTATTAATGTGTTTAGTTTGCTGTTCTTAGATATGTGTTATTGGTTAGAACAATTAGTTGTCTGTTTGTCCTCTAATCTTTTACATGAATTGTAGATTTCATCAGTTCCACCATGCAGAATAGCAATCAATCACTTCAGTAGTGATTGTAATCTTTCTCATTCTGAGAATTTATTTGTTTAGCTTTCACATGATGGAATTTCAAAAGTTCTTATTATCAAAAATGACATAGAAGAAAGCTTTTTTCTTTGCAATGTTGTTGGTTAGCACTGTTACATAGCAATCCTCCTTGATCAGACACCAATGATATTCACATCACATAGATAAAATTTTCACCCTGGCAAGATTTCTAATTGTCCAAGAACTACTGATTCATAGCCTGTTCTTCAACAAACTTGAGGAGGCACAGTTTGTTCTCTCTGCATGCTACAATAGAGAAAGAACCAAGAAAAGTCTTACTCTGCTGATTCTGTGAGAAGAAAATGTACTGGAAAATGACCTGAGAAGTGACAGGTCACAAGAAATGACTGTGGTAACTGTAGCTCTTCTGTCATTTCATTCTTCACTAAAAGGAATAAGCAGAGTTAATAGAATTAAGCCCACCAAAATGTGTTAAAGAAGGGGAACAACAGTAAGAAGGTAAAAATTAAAGTTGATAAAGTTGACGGTGAATAAGATTAAAGAATTGGCTGAAGTGATCTCAGAGAACTTGTGAAGCATAAGGTTTGCAAAGCTAAAAATTATGGCTGTTATAAAAGACAATAAGGGAGATACAGAAAATGCTATAGATTATGCTACAATATCTGCAAAAATAACCCAATGCTCTATTTGTAAAGATATGAAAGAAAAAAAGAAGAGTAATATGAAAAAGTATGTACTTGACAAAAAAACTCTCCTAATAACACCAAATCAATCAAATCTCCTGTGACAAGATAAAGGCCCGAGGATGGATTACAAGCTGTAGATATGCATTTCCAAAATCTGAATCAGGCCTTAAACATTTAATCAGATCTTCTCTGACAGTGTCTCAGAAGTAAGATTTTAGATCTCAAGAAGGTAGGAATACAGGGTGGCTGCAAAGCTCTGAGCCGGGAGGTGCTGCAGATGAACAGCATCAAGTGGATTTATACGAGCTGAAGGAATTTGCTTCGAGTCAGGACATCTACAGGCTTCTGCATTTAAGAAGGAACAATCATCTGCACAGAGGCAAGATGGGGAATGATTGGCCAGAGGGATGTTTTGTGGAAGACAAATTGTTGATTCTAGTATCTTGCAACCTGAACATATATAAACATCATTATGTCTCTCCATCATCATGTCTCTCTGTGATCACACTGCCAAGTGGAAGAAGTGGCAGAGCTGTAGGCCATCCAGGGGACTCCTGCTATAAAGCAGATAGCACCAAGAAGATGATCTGTTACATCCAGCAGTAAGAACCACATAACAAGTAATTGATAGTGAAGAGATTGCAAAATGGCAACAAAAAGAATAATTACACTTCCATAAGAAGGATCCACAAAAGCAGGTTGAAACACAATTGACACTCTATAGAGCTGAAAAACTGAAGGACACTCCAGAATTGGACAATGAAGTGGAAGGCTTGTTTGTTAGAAAAATTACACCCATGTCCAAAGTGAAAAAGAAAGAAGCAATGGACTTAACATTGGAGAAGGGATACTTATATACGACACTAAGAAGGGTTTTATAAAATTGAGAATTTTGAGCACCAGAGTTGACTGCATAGACTGTGAGGTCAAGCAGTTTCTAATAACCAACTAGACAAAAAAACCTGAAATGACTTTGAGGAAAAACTTCTTCACTCTGAGGGTGACAGAGCACTGGAACAGGTTGCCCAGAGGGGTTGTGGAGTCGTCTTCTCTGGAGATATTCAAGACCTGCCTGGACACAGTCCTGTACATCCTGCTGTAGGTGACCCTGCTTCGGCAGGGGGGTTGGACTAGATGACCCACAGAGGTCCCTTCCAAACTCTACCGTTCTGTGATTCTGTGACTCAAGTATAACTTCATGCTATGCTGTAATAATATGATTTATTGTTAACTTCAAATCCTCTACTTTGTCAAAAATATATATATAAAGAAGGTGGATATTTTTAATGATTTAGGAAAAAAAGTAGTTCAACACCAAAGATGGATTATTTTCATGAGCCTGCTGTCCTTCTCCAATGCTAAAACCAATTTAGACTACACAGCCTTAAATTGCAGATAATATGGTGTAATTAGTTAAAAACTGATGAGGCGATTTTGAAACAAAAGGCAAAGCACTCCTCCCTAAGGCCCCGCCCTCACCACACATAAATTGGAAGCAGCGGGTTCATGGCTCTGTTGCTTGGCAGTGCAGATGGGGCTCAACTAATGAGTTTTAGTTGAGAAATTTTTCAGTCTAATTGCCTTGTTTGGAGAATTTATACAGAAGGACCTCATCAATTCAGGTTTGTTTGAACCAACCTCCCTATAACCTTCTCAAAACATCACTTCTCTCTACCCATTTCTCAGCACATACTGACCAGCATTTGCTTTAATGAGAAATCATGAAAACCCTTATCTGAGCATCAGTGGTGCAAAGACGTGGGCTGCACAGCACGTCAAGTACAGACAGAAGAAGACCGCAGAGCTGAAAGGAACCTATCCGTGCACTAAATCGTTGGTGCAGGGGCACTCATAGAGGTGACTATTCCCAGAGAACGCTAGCCTCCTCCCACGCCTACATTTCATCTAATCAACACCAGCTAATTTGAGCCTCTCCACAACCCCATGAGCATTTTTTGCTGGCTGGTGCCAAACCTCTTAATCAGCTTTTGAGGCTGGCTGTTAGGACTTAATTTTTCTTGTACTTAACTGAATTCTCTACTGAGAAATACATGTTTACATTTTTAAGGTAGTACATTCAAAGCACAAATGTCTTCTCTGCTTTTAAATTTGAGCAGTGCTGACGTCAGGCACAGCACAAAATTAGGTCAGAAGGCCTCTGCCTACAGCTCTAGCATGGCCGTGCGGCTTTACAGCGATTGAGAAGCTTATTCCAAAGGAAGATTAACCAGACCCAGCAATCTTCTATCCCAGCAAAGTGAGGTATTAAAATACCTGAGTGTCCAGTCACCCCTATATTCATTTCCCTTCTAAAGTGCAGTTGCATAACAGGGTTTTCAGGAGATTTCTCCCCTCACAGTAGAGATTAAAGACCAACAACGTCGATTTTCATGATACTCTCCCAAAACCAGAGGAAGGTTTTACTTTTTTATTTTGCTGCTTTTCTATGATTATGTTTTCCAAAGAGATAGAAAAGGGATGTTTAAACTAAAAGACGATGCCAGCAGAACAATAGGCAGAAACTGGCTGTGACTGAATTTACACTAGAGATTAGAAAATACTTTCCAATCATCAAGCAGTTAGGTCCCAAAGCAGTTTCCCAGCAGGAGGAAACACATTTCCTCCTTACTCTTAAACGGGATTTCAATAAGTTTGTGAAACTTATTATATGAGGCAATTGCACTGACAGTAGATTTTTCCGTCTCTGCTCTTCCTCTAACCCTTCCCAAATGTGTACCCAGGAGGGATCAGAAACAAAGTTGAGCAAGGTGTGAGATACACGGGAGTCTGCACACGGAAATGTCCTTCTATACTCTCTCTGACACCACTGTGCTTCAGCTCCTCCTGCTCAGTGACTTTTGTGAAACCACTCACAGGCAAGTCTTTTCCATAAAACTTCTGTGTGTGCCACAGAGGAAGGGAGGGACTCTGCGAATTAAGGACTTTATTCTGGAGTATGGTAACTTTCAGGTTTTTGGGATACATTCGTTCCAAAATCCCATGTGGCTTTCACTCTTAGTTTATTGTCTACATCAATACCATGCCATTCTTGGTAAGCTATGAACATGAATTCTGTAATTATTGCTCTGAACTAGCTAGATTTCAGATTTTTAAAAATATATGTATCCTGCACAGTTAAGTGAACACAGATATGCTAAGGCTGAATTACAGGATAAATACGTGTACGCTCCAGCAAGCCAGTGGCTCTCCTCCAGACGTACTTAGAAATGCTTTCTTTTAAATTCAATTATATGATTTAATAGTAATACTGATACACAGGAAAACAATTATTACTTTATGTTTTTAACCAGCTGAATACATTCTCATGCTTTTTCAAACTATATTAGTGCTAATCTCTATAACAAAACCCTCCGCTAATTTTTACAGTATCTTTAAGAGCAACAATATTGTACATATGAATGCTTTAAATCAGCCACCTGCTTAATTTGTACTACAGTTTATACTTCTTCGGTTCCTTGCTTCACTGGATTAATAAGATGTAGATTTCCATGGCGAGCAAAATTTATGCATTTGAAGCCAACATATATCTTAAGAAAAGAGAAACAAACTTTGCTCTTGATTCTTGGGGTTCTTCAAGTAGAGAATGCTTGGCAGAGCTGGGCAATGTAACTGAGAGTTTTTTAAAAGTCTTCTCATTTTCAGAACCAAAATCAAGAATTTCAGCGACAGTCAAAATTTTCCTTTATTTGATAATGCAAGGAACATGACAGTGGTAGAATAAAATATGTAATTATAATGATCACTTCTTACTTTTTTAAAAAAATACAATGTATCAGCATTTTCCAGTAAATACAGAAACAAGTAGCAGATAAAAAGTCTTACATAAAAGATCAGAAAATAAACTGCAAGATCCATCGGTAAACATCTAAACCTTAGCAAATCTTGGGACTTGACTGAGAAGGTAAACCACAAGACTAGTAGAGTTCTGACTGCTTAAGTCAGTGGGTTATGCTATGCTGGCATAACATGGTGATGAGAAACAGTCAAGCAATTCCAACCCATACTAATTTAAGGCAAGTGATTCAGAGAACATGAGTTGTTGCATTTGAAAACTCTTAGTTTCTCAGCGAAGAGAAAAGACATATGGACACAGGCTAAAATTGATTTTACTACATAAATAATGTTTCAGAATACAACCCTGGTTTTCTGTGAGCCTATTATTCTCAGGTGGTAAGATGAGTTATCAAGAGAATTGCAAGTAGTTCAATCATCAGATAAAGAGGAAACGGAATAAGAGAAATGAACCATATTGCCTTATGCACTCTGAAACCTTGATAGAGTAGAACCACAGAATGAATGACCTGCTATGAAAATTCCCATTTCTCAGTAACATCAAAGGTACCCTAACAGAACTGCAGAGAGCTTTAAATATCAGATCTGTTTAAAAAAAAAAAAACAAAACACAAAAAAACCAAAAGAACATTACTTACTAGCATCTCTTTATCTTGGTACTGTGAACATTGCTTATGTCACAATGAAATAAGGGTGTTTACATATTTATCCGTAACATGTTTTCTGACTGTTTCTCTGACTGACAATTACCACTAGTCAGATCTTGCAAAGATAAATCAGATGGGAACGGTGTTTACCAACTGAACACATTGCAGATATGTTTTCTAAAATATATTCCATCTATTTTATGTTCTGATTCTGGTTTGTATCTGTATCCAATCAGAGCATGAATCCCATGAGCTAGAGCCTGGAAGCTGCACAAAATAAATCAAGAGTGATATGCAGTCAAGCAACAAAATAGAGTGGGTTAAAAAGTGAAAAACTATCAAAGGACAATACGGTTGCAGGTAAGGTCACACAGTCCCTGCAAATGCATAAATGATTAACATAACAATGTTGATAATTTGCATTTGCATCTTAAATGTGTTTTGTTGCAGGAAGCTCAGTCTGTAACATTTAATGTTTTAGGGCTTTGAGGAAAGAGTGGAGGTTGAAGGGCTCTCTAGGAATGTCACAGAATTGGTTTTGGGGGGGGGGCTCTTTTTTTTAAGGAAAACCAAAAGCCAGTGTATTTCAGTTACTGTTACATCATATATCCATCATGACTCACATTTGGATGTTGCCTCCAGCATTTCCTTTCACAGACTGCAATGACTTTTTTCTCTTGGAACTCTGATTGTTTCTTCATTTTTCAAGTAAGCATTATCTCATTGGAGCTATTTGTAGTCCTTTTTCTTCACAAGAATAGACTGTTCCTCTGTTCTTTTTAATTTCAGGATAGAAAAAACGTTCTTTTAAAAAAATGAATATTTGTACTTTTGTAATATTTTGTCAGTTACTATTGCGTCACAGTTTTGAAATCTCAAGGTCTTTGCTTTGGAGTCATCCCCTGCAAATCCCTTATGTTATTTAACATTTTGTTAATCATGTGAACATAATTACCAGAAATTATTTTTTTCAGGCATTTCAGAACACTGAATACAAGAAGAAGACAATCTTCATGTGATCAGATGCACTCATAAGCAGTTCTACTTCATCACAATGGTGTTTAGAGGATATTAACTTGTTATGAACTACCCTACAGCAGTATTCACTATTTAAATGGAAACACAGCTTTTAAATGTTTGGAGTCTTCTCTGTCCCCCCAGATTATAAAGTACGTTTATATCAGTTCCCAAAACTATGTGTTTCTACTCTTTGTACAACATGTTATACATAATCAAGGCTTTTAAGAAGTAACTAACCTTTCTCCTGGCAATCTTGGTGTAATTTTCCTAGGATTCTCCATTTTGGGAAAAATTCTGATTTTTAGAGGGTCCTATTAGTATTTACAGAATTAAATCAAACAAGGAATTTTTTTTTTTTTTTGTATTTTTAAATTAGATAATTGCCTTTTAAATTGGATTTGGAATAAAATACATTGAAAAAGCCCTGCTCCCCCACTAATGATTTTAAGACTAAGATTGCATGAAACTACTATCCACAAAATAGGGGGGAAAAAAATCAACCCCCTTTTCAGCAGCTAGAGTGCTGAGAAAGATTGTATTCCACATCAGTACCAATACTGATCTTTGTCAAAAGTTAATTACATCTTTTTTTAATAGATCTTTGGGAACGTATTTATGGAAAAAAAATAAGCTATAGAGATAGTGCTACTTGCTGTTTTAAAAATATGATAACATTAATTACTTGCTTCTGAATATGTGCATATGCCCTTTTAAGATTTACACTAAAGTAAAACACAGAATTAGGTTTTAAATATAAGGAATTTCAAATATCATTTCTTGGAAAAGAGTTACTGTAGAGGTGAAAAAATCCATATAAAAGAGAGACACAAATTTTCATTTACAATTGAATGTACATATAAGTAGATAGATAGTTCTGGAGGAGAAGTACTATTTTCTCTCTCTCATTTTTTTTGTGAGAAGAGCTTCGTGGACTTAAAAAAAATACTGAGATGCATGTCTTTCAAAGTCCCAACTGAGCGTGCATTGAAAGAGCAGAAATCTCAGCAGAACAGCTTTCCTTTTATGAGATTTTTTTCCAATCAATGTAGCAGGATCTCACAACCTCAGCTAATCTTTTTCAAGCACTACCACTTGAGCATGTAATCTGGAAGTATCTGCCTGGATACTGCAGCAGCACGAATCTGAACAAAATCATTAGCCTGAGTTCAGACTTGAAGAGGAACACAATACTGAAGCAAAATTTAATCCAGAACTAAACTGCACATCTTTTTATTTGTTTACTATTCGTAGTTCTCCAAAATGAAAGGAGTTTATTCTTCCCCTTACGTAAGTAACAGCTTTTCACTTTATGTGCTTAAGCAGAAACTTTCTTCTAAGGAAAAGCCTCTCTTCAGCCACAGAGGGGTGAAGGCTGGAAAAGTGATCAGATAACGATTTTTTAAATACAGTCCGTATATTTTTTTCCATACAGTCACCCCTCAAAACAGGTTAACACTTGACTTTATATTTGCTTATAAGGATGGAGTTTTTGCCTTATTTGGAAAAGAATTTTGTACCAATATCTCAGACTATTCTGAAATTATTTATGATTGGAGTGAGCACATTAAAAAAAGAGGCAGCTACAGCAAAAAAACACAATAATTGGCATTTGTGGAGCTGGTTTGAAAATGTATTTGAAAATTTAGGGGGTTTTGGTAAAAAAGATATTATATCATATTCTATCCTCTTACTGCTGTTAGTCGTACTGTATGTGCACTCAGGGCTTATTCCCAACACATCATCTCCCAAGAGCCCGTGGTTAACAGAGATGCAGAATAATTTTTCCAAAGGGGAGGTCTTCTGACCCTGGCTATGGCAGTGCCCAGTTTCCTACACAGCCCACAGGATGCAGGGCTCGTTTCACTCTCCCTCTTCCCGTTCCCTCCCCAAGCCATAACCAGGAGTGGGATTCTCCAACGTAAAAGCTGTCTGGCTAGGCGTGGGCTGTGGGAAACAGGGCTCTGACAGAGGAGGTATGACATCACCACCAGGAGGTACCTCTTCCTCCCCTTTGATGTTTTGGGGAGCACAGGCTGGTGACTTCTGTTCGGTCTGCAGCCTGGACGGCTGAAGTGATGCTGGTGTGATCAGCAGGAGGATTGTCTGGAAGGGAAAGTTTGAAAATGCCCAGTATCTCTCACTGTATTTGAATTTGCTGATCAGAGAGCAGGACCTCACTTGTGAGTGTTTGTTTTTGTCCTTGTGCTTCAGCAACCCACCCCTACTACCAAAGCCCTGCCAGTTACATCCTTTTCCTCTTCTGATGCTGTGGCCCTTGCTATGACCTTGGGACCCAATGAACTCTGTTCCCAATGTTGTGAGTTCTTTGAGATCCTCTTGGACTTCTTCAGGGCTTTGCAGGTGTCCCTCTGCTTTGACCTGCGCTGTTTCTGCAGTGCTTCAACACTGCTAGGACAGTTGTCCCTTCCCAACAATCACTTAATGTCAAGGTTAGTAAAAGCATTGCAAGTGGACAACAAGCTACTACAGTAATTAAAATACTTACAGGATAGGAGTCCTGATACATTGTAAAAGAAAATAATTATTTTTCTGTGGAACTATCAGGCAGAGCAATAAACATTCCATGGTTTGGTCTAATTTCTCACAAGTATAGCTCACATTTCTCTCCTAGTTAAAGTTCCCAGCACAATCCACTACAAGATCAGGTTGTGATTGCAAGATTAAGATTTTTGAACCAGAGGAGAAAAAGAGCTGGAAGCAGAGAGAAAAGACAAGTAGCCCCAAGGGAAAACATAGACCAACCGAGTTATAAGACTGACTTTCAACAGGAATGGCAGGGTTGAACAGTTTTAGACAGTAGATTATGAGCTGAAAATGAAAATAGGAACAAAAACCCATGTGGAGGTACAAGACCCAACTGTCACGACAGGAAACTAGAACAAAGTCAGAATGGGTCTGTGCAACTCTACCACAAGTATATACTAAATCCTGAGAAACCTGAGGTCTTCTGACACGGTTTAGAGCAGGGCGGCAATAAACTGAGTGGCAGACACTCTCTATTAACCCTGCCCTCCTACCAGGGGAAGGAAAAAAGGGGGAAAAGGGAGAGAGATTTACAAATTGAATATAAAACCAGCTTTACTAATAACACTAATAATACTAATAATGTTAATAATAAGAGAAAATATGCAAAATATACAAAACTGATACTGAGTTTCCCAGAATTGGGTGGCGGGGCGCTGGCATCCAGACAGCAACTGCCAGGCAGCACCAGGCAGTCCCAGACTGGACCCTGCAGTGGGCAGGAACTGGAGTCAGGAATGCAAGGATTAGGATCTGGATCAAGATCGCGGGCAGGACAATGAGCAAGTTCCTCTTCAGAAGTTGGCCATGGACGAGGAGAGCGAGACCCTCATGATCCCCCAGCTTTAAACTGAGTGTGATGTGCATGGCATGGAATACCAAGGACAGTGTCAGGTCGCCTGTCCTGTCCGCCCGTCTTTACAAGGGCGACCCTTTACGACTCCTCACTTGAGCGACCTAAGAGGTCCACTGGTGACCTTGGCTGCTATAGTGATAATCATAAACAGGGGTCTTTTTCTGCATTCCTTTCCTACCATTAACTCAGTGTAACTACAAACATTAGGTGTTATCAGCTTTGGAGCAGACAGTGTCTGTAAAATATGCAGCCAGCTTCAGAAAACTGCGGTTACTTGGAAGAACTTAGCTATAAGGAAAACTCATTAAAACAGAACCAGTTCTGTTTTAACCAAAACCAGGACATCTTCTCAACTGGGTCTTCATAAGATTGTACCTGCTTATCTCTTCCCAAGCATTTTGCAGAGGTGTTTGGTTTGGTTTTTTTAACAAAAGAAACCAGAGAATTTAGGGCTGAAGATTCTCAGCCCATGCCTCCAAAGCAGGATCACCCTATTTGAACTGTCCCTGGCAGACATGGTAGACACTGTTCCTAGTAACTTCCAATGACAGACACTCCATAGGCTACCTAGGCAAGACTTTGGGGTTTTTGATACTATGGGATAAGATGTCCACGAGTAAGATGTCACTGGATGTCTGATAAAAGGCCGAAGGATGCCTATGGAGAAGTTCATACTTGTTTTTGTAGAATAAGGCTTGAATAAGCTGCAAAAAAAGAAGAAATTGTTAAAAACAAAGAAAAATGAAAGATAGAATACTATGATCTATTCCATATTTTGAATAAGGCAACAATTCTTCTAAGGAAACAATACTAAATAATAGCATAATTGAAGACTTGTATGTCAGCTTGCATATGAGTACCGAGATAGAATTTGTACTATTAAACCTGTTTACCGTTTGCATATTCTTTGAGTCAGTCACGTTTATATGACGTGTCATGAAAAAATACATTATGATAAACTGAAGACAAAAGATGTGTTAAGCAGGTAACAGACACATGAAATGTATCTCCATTTTACTGATGTGAAAAGACATTTCGGGCATCAATATTTTGTTTAGAACAACATCTGCTGTCTTCGCTGCTATAATTGCTTGGACACCCAAAGTGTATTAACTGGCAGAACACAATATTTTCGTTAAAAATTAACAGGTGTAAAACTCCATTTTATTAAACCCTTAAGAAGTTAGTTATGTTGTGTGTAGTTTTCAAGATGGTGTGTAATTAATTTCATGTCTAGCCATTGCAAACTGTGTGGTTGCACCTAGTTTCTTCTCCTAGACCACTCTTGCAGACAATTTTGAAGCAGTTTCCTTATACTTTGCCAAGATGCCAGATTACAGAATAGGATTTCTTTCCTGAAAAGATCTTTCTGCCATTTTGATTTCCCTTTTCATGTGTTCCCTTGTTGTCCTCTTCTTTTATTTTACTTACTACATGATATTATCTTCTTCTCTGCCACAACTGCAGTAGAGTTTGTCAATATAAGTCAAGAAGCAAGCCAAGAGAATTTCTTAGCTGCATAGACTCTAATTTGTTAATTCATTGATTTGTTTAAACTGGAAAGGTTTACTATATATTGAAAATGTAATATCAAGACACAAAACGAAGGAATTTAACCCTAGCAAGAGAAACCAGAAGCCTTTTGCCTTGAAATGAAAAGGTGAATTCAAGCAACAATAAAATAATTTCTATTTAAAATGTACTACTGTCATTTGAGTAATCAAGCAAATGGAAAGTTTTTCACCTGAATTTTCTGACAAAGTCTTTGTCCTTCTGTAGTGAATATTTGTCTACTATCAGAACACTGAAATGCTAGCAAGTCTTGTGAAGTGTTGTGCAAAGTGGCTATTTAATTGCAAGTGGTTACTTTAACATCTTAATACTTTCAGATTTCAAGGACCATGCAAATTGCCTATCAAATTGCTGTCTGACAGTTAAAAAGACTTTGTAATTCCTCCTCAATAGTCTTATTTCTCCTAGCTGGCCTTTGTAATCTTGCTGAATTTCAAGTAATTTGAAGCCTTGCTACCATTTGTTTTTTAGTTGCCAGTATCTGCTGTTTCTGCAGAGTACTTCTACTTAGAACACACTGTGTTTCTGTTACACTCATTTATTTCCCATCAATTTTAATGAATATAAAGCATGATCAAAAATCAGTCTTCCAAATGATGACACTTGGTTTCAATCCACTAGAGGAATAGTTCTGTACAGCTGTCAGCTTCTGTGAGTAGAAGCTTTAGTATAAGGGAAACTTTTCTAACTCTGCTTGCAGGGAAGGGACCTACTGTTTGTCCTATCAGTGCTGATACAGCCTGCAAGTGTAGCTAAACAATTAAGAACATGAAATGAAGTTACAGTATTCATCACTAAAAGGTGTCTATAGCCTTTGATAACTTCATTCAGCACCAGTTATGAAAAATCATGGGATTTGGAGAATGCTTAAACTATAGTGAAAATCTGATGCAGGGGAGAAATTTTGAAAACCTTTCTCATATCAGTGTCATCAAAATAAATATTTCAAATATTTTATTTGTACCTGAGAAAACATATATAGTTTATTACTAATTCTCAAACAGTTTCCCTCATAGAAATGTGTGTCCTAATACAGTTCGTGACGCATCAGGTCAGTTTTGCAATTCATCTATCAGCTATGTATTTCACTTTGCAGACACAAAATTACTTCTAATTATTTAAGAGTGGTTTAAATCAACACTGTTACTAATTTTTCTTGCATCATTTAACAAAAGAGCACTTAAATGACTTTGCTAGCAAAGTACATGGCAAGTAGTTGAAGAACTGTTTCTGTGTTATTTTCTGAACAATTTAAAAGAAATTGAAAGTCACTTCAATTTCTAAAACACCACCAAAAAAAAAGCATTGAAACACCACCAGAAAATGGCATAATTTTTCCTCCTATTGCATCATGGTTCCAGAAGCAAGTGCACAGGAAGGTGCAATACATTTCAGAACGTGAAGCCTTGTTCTGTACAAGGACATTGCAGCCAGTTTATCCAGTTTGCTTTCAATGTCATCTCCAGGAAGCAAAAGCAAAAGTTTGTTTTGGGAAGACCGAAAAATTTCATACAGCAATCTTCAGTTTAAATTGCTATTTTCTCACAAGATATATTCAAGAAACTATGAATGATAAAAATTTAAAGATGTAATTTCCTCTTACAGTAAATAGAAACTCTATTAAGGTATCACTTTAGAGTCACTTTTTCATAATCACCTTAGTATGCGAGTAAATACTACGACATAAAAATTAACTATAAAAATTTTTCATGAATCACAAATCCAGAAAAGCAGTGATCCCCTGAAGAAACACACTTACTGAAACAAAACAAAAAAAAAGAATTAATCAATGCCATTATTTATATAGCTGTTTCTTGGTAAGTCAATAATAAGATAGAAAATCATAACAGTGTGTAAGTTTGGGAAATCTCCAAATGTAATTGTGCCAGGAAGATTTTACTCAATATTAATTTTTCTTCTCAATAAATTTGAAACATTTTTAGCCGAAATAAAATAATTTGTGGACATGAATTGTCACTCACTATAAATCAATAATTGTCTGGAAAGAAGATTTATTTTTTATATAAGGTTTTGTCTAATCAAATAAATTTTTTTTTCCTTTGTATAGTAGCAGCTGAAACTGCAACAACAAGAATGGAAATTTTGTGTATATATACAGGGGTACTAGGCATTTATTCTTTTCTTTCCTTTTAAGGAAAGATGTAGGAATGGCTCAGAATTATAAACTCACTGATAATATGCCACCCCCCCTACACATCAGAGAATGATGGTGATCTTTCACATGTTAGAAAAAGCATATGCTCTAAACCAGTTTGGGACATTTTTATAGCAGGAGTTATTTTTAAGTCAAAATACACAGCTTGTTATTGACTTCTTTTAGTACTTAACAACTTCATGTGAAGGGATTGATCTTACCGACGAATTTTCTTCTTCATGCTCAGTAGCGTCTGCAAGATGCTAAAAATCAGCAATATGTAGTTTTGTAAATGCTGTAACTATTACCTTATCACTAAACTCAACTAAGTGGTCCTGTCAACGAATGTTGGTACAATTTCTCATGTTAGATTTGGCACCTGATTTTTAAAGCTGCCCTAAACCTCACTGTTCTCACTGATGTTATGCGGTGTCTCCTATGAGTTGTGTGTAGGCTAAGGAGCAGAACGTGCTATGTTCATATCTTGTGCTCAAATGTTTATCAGCTCTGTCTTTCACAAGATGATAAGGAACTCATCTAAGTGAGTTCCAGTAAACTTGTACATGAAAGGGGAGAAACAACAGAAAATGGCCTGGAAAATTTTCACTCTGGCATGAAGAATTGGGGAATCTACAAAGTTAAAACAAAAATGTTTTTGTCATCTAAGACTTCCTCATTGCTGCATGCCTTTAAATTGTCAAGATGCCTTAGATCACTTGCTGTGTCACCTTTTCCTACTGCACACTCTCAGACTACTTAAGAAACTGTAACCCTTAGAAAGATGTAACTTCAACTGTAAACCCTACATATTAATTTAACTAATCCATATCATTAAGGCCCCTGTTCCTCAATGAATTCTTCTCTAGGCAGACCCCTAAGTCCTTAGGACAACTGGGATATGCCATGCAGACCATTGTGCAGGGCTGAGTATGAGTTTTTCTAGTTTCAAAAATTGAGAATCTAGCTTACAAGTAAAATGAATGTTGTTAACCATGCCCTTTATAGCTATGCAACTTATTGTACTAAAAACTATATATATAGATGAGTTGTTATACATATGTACATTGTTATTTCACACTTCTTTATTTATGTGACTTTTTACTTCAATTTTGGAACAAAAATTCAACACCAGAACTAAGGATTATTGTACCATAGAAGTCTGACACCCATAGCTATATAACTATTATTACATTTCAGGTTAAAGTTCAGGTTATCCAGGCCTTTTCACTGGGAAATAGAAAAAGAATAAATCCCCAATTCGCTCTGATATGAATACTCCTTTATTACCCACCCCTAACTTGCTGGGGTTGGTTTTCCTGTGTGAAAAAACAGGTGTTTCTTCTTTAATAACATTAGCTGTATAGTCTTTCTTTTATATACACTGAGCTACGATTTTAGAAAAGCAAGGGGTACTGGAGTTGGGTTGTTACCTAGTGTTTTGTCAAGGGATGTCACACCAGACCATATTCTCAAGGAAAGGTTCAAGGAAGACTTACTGATGGCTACGACAGCTGTATAAATAGAACATTTAAAAAATCATAATTTTTTAGGTGCATGATAAATTATCACAAGGAAAATAAATATTGCCTATTGCCTGTAGGAAAAAGATGAACAGGGTGCTTTGCTCATTCAACGCAAGACGAGTCTGTTTGGGTATTACTACACAGCAAACACACATTGATAGAAACCGCCTTAAGAAACTATGGAAAAAATTCGAATCCTTGATAACAATCAATACTGACGAGAAAATTAGTTGGTCTGTCTTCTTTGGGTATAAAACATGTTAAATGTTCCAAATAACAATCGCCATGGTGCCTAAAAAATCATTGCCCACATAGCTTTAAAACAACAGTTTTTGATATGATTTTTCTAGGCAAGTTTTGTAACTGATGAGAACGTAAATCCATCAAATTTTATCTAAAGAAACAAAACCAATTTTCCTTTCTTAAGTAATATTAGAGCTTATTACATTATAGCCCTTATAAAAGCATTTTGAAACTTCTTCCAACATGATTGATCAGGTTGGATTGGAAGATGCATAACAGGCAACAGCTGGATACTTCTACATGTCATCTATTATTCCAAAATCTTTAAAATTTATGCTCATTTATTTTCCCATAATTACAGCTAAAGTAATCAAATTTTATTTTGTGAAAAAAACAGACCAAACCCAAACCAGAGCTAAGGGCCTTTAAATGACGTAATTGTTCTGTGTGAAACCAGTAGTAACTTCCTTCCACAGAGTGACATCCACTGAAAGGACCAGAAGAGAGATGCATTTCATCTCATAGGATTATGGAACTTCTGGCATTAGCCATATGCTGTCTTCACTGAAATGAGGAGCCTATTAGTCTAGGATAAGAAGGGCTGAATAGTCATATGTGCAAACGATTTGCTAGCATACTTACAGACTTGGAAACTTCAATGTTCTCCTTGATGAAAATCTCCAAGAGATTCAGCAGAATATCTGCATAGTGGATTAACTTTAATAAATTAGAGATAATGCATTGTGGATTTGCAATATCTCCAGTGTGTCTTTACCCCACATTAAGTTAGCTTCAGAGCAAGTAACACAATGATATGAAATCTCCTGGGGCACTGAGGAAGACCATGGGATACACCTGGATTCAATCTAGACTGTTGTCAAGGAAAACAAAGTCAACTTTTTTTCTGAAACTGATTGCCTGACTTTTATAAAATGTCCCTCAAAAAACAGGTTATAATGTCTTAAAAATTTATGCACAGTGGTAATTCCAGAGGAAGATATATATCAGAATAAGAGACCTTAATTTACTTCTGTGAAGATTCATTCCTAAAGTCAGACAGTGATACGGTAAAACTATATTCATTCTAATTAATATATTTTTTTAAAAAGGAAATTTTTTCATTGAAGAGGTTATCTGTTAAAAAAAATGTTATAACTATCCAAATGTCTTTGTCATTACATTAAGCATTATTTCTCTACCTGCTCAGTCTAGCTTTAATTACACAGTTTAGTAAACAAACAAGTTTTGGAGGTATTGAGATTTTGATTTCTTTTTGGAATCTTATTTAGAAGTCCTAGTTTCATTGCTGTCATGGTTTAACCCCAGCTGGCAACTAAGTCCCACACAGCTGCTTGCTCCCTCCCTCCCCACCCCCAGTGGGATGGGGATGAGAATCAGAAGGGTAAAAGTGGGAAAACTCCTGGGTTGAGATAAAGACATTTTAATAGGTAAAGCAACAGCTGCGCACACCAGCAAAGCAAACCAAAGAATTAATTCACTGCTTCCCATCGGCAGGCAGGTGTTCAGCCATCTCCAGAAAAGCAGGGCTCCATCACGCGTAACGGTTACTTGGGAAGATAAACGCTGCCACCCCTCCAAACATTCCCCCCCTTCCTTCTTCTTCGCTGTGCTTTATCTTCTGAGCATGATGCCTTATGGCATGGAAGATACCTTTGGCCAGCTGGGGTCAGCTGTCCCAGCTGTGTACCCCCTCCCGAACTTCTTGTGCACGCCCAGCCCGCTCGCTGGTGGGGTGGTGTGAGAAGAAGCAGAGGCCTTGATTCTGCGTAAGCACTGCTCAGCAATAACTAAAACATCCCTGTATTATCTACATTGTTTTCAGCACAAACCCAGAACATAGCCCCATACTAGCTACTATGAAGAAAATTAACTCTACCTTGGCCAAAACCAGCACAATTGCTTACAGGATCGTACACTCCAAAAGCTGCCTGCATGTTCATGAACTTAATGAGGCTGTAGTTGCATGATGAGCTCAGCCAACACTGAGGTCTGCTTGGACTCCTTTCTTTCTCGGTTGTCCTGTGAAGTCCTTTAAATGAGTACTAGGTCAGATCAGACTGCTGAGACCTGTCTCGATGAGGATCTGTCTGTTTTGGGCAGGAAGGGTGGGCAGTCTGCTCAGATGGTTTTCACTTACGAACTTCTCAAGGATTGAAAGGGATGAAAAGAAAAGATTAGAGTATGCGATGGAAGGATGGGTTTTGCCGTTTTTAGTAGCTGCGGATTGCGAAACTGCACCCTCGTTCATGGGAATTTTACTCTCCCTTTATGGAGACCAGGGCTTTACATGGAATATCTATGGTTGAGTAATGCTTATTGTTTTGAATCTTTCCTAACCTCAGAACAGAAGGTTTGTCATTTACACTAGAAAAATAAAGGAGAAACAAAACAGAACAAAAATACTTAGGAAGTGGTAACTAAGGGTGAATTTACAAAGTAGAGGTGGGGAAAAAACAAAGGGGCAAAAATAGTAACCCAAGTAGATGAAACATATGATACAATACAAAGGTTATTTTTATATATATATAACCTGAAATAAATAATTTTACTTTTCCATAGCTGTAAAACATTTTATATGTGATGAGGATAAATGCAACACTTTTGACTGCGTAACAGGTTATCAGAGGAATGAGTTACTTTTACACACCCACACATCATTTACTTTCAAATAATTCCCCAAAATTTAATTTGCTTCCACTTACAGTGTATGGCATAGTTTTTTCAGTGTTCTAACATGCTCACAGTTCATGAGTCACGCAGACTAAAACATGAGAAGAAGCAGGTCTAAAAGATTAAATTTGAGTAATTAAATTAAGGCAGTGTAATTACAACTCTGACCTTAAAAATCTGGCAAATTGTTCATACTCTTCGATTTTTATATTGAAGACAGTGTCCTAGTATCAAAGTCTGTCGTATGTTAACTTTCATTATAAGCGTAATTAATGACAGTCATATTGCTGAAGATCAAGTTGACAGGAAATTGCCTGCATTGGCTGAGCATGAATTGCCTTTGAAGATCTGACTAGCATAGCCATGCTTTTTTTGTACTGATAGTTTACATCATTCTTATTATTGTTGCTTTAAGCAGAAACCAGAATCTTCTTCATATCAGCACAAGAATGAGCAATGAAGGAAAAAAGGAAGAAGAGATGAAGCAGTTAGGCTACTTCTGACAATATTAAACAAGGCATCACATATTCCCAAGAAACTCTGCAATGACACCCCCAGCCCCTATGGCTGCAGCACCAAGATATGCTCTGAACACCCTGGGCACAAACACCCACACTTACCTCCAGACAAGGCCTGGGTGGATGGATTGGGCTGACCACTGTCCTCACTGTCTCACACGTCTGGCTGCCCAGGAGCCTGGGCAGTTCGGGCAGACCACCATCCTCACTGTCCCACACATCTGTCGGCCCAGGAGCCTGGTTCAACAGCCTCCCAGCATTCTCTTTTTGCCACTCGTTTCTTCAAGCAACGAAGCTACTCAACATGTATTTGTTGCAGTTCCTCAGCTTTAGTTGTGATATACATTTGTAGGTGATGACTACCGTTAGTGACATGCCCAAGCTCCATCTACTTCCTCCCCAAGATGATTTGGCCAACTGGACCACGCGTGTCCTTGATCCCTACTGCAGTCCTGTAATACAAGGTGTTTTAGCTAGCTTGTCTGAGAGGCTGGATACTTATGATGGAGCAGAATGGCCTGTAGCAACAATATTGCATTCTACATAATCTGTAATTAAACCGCCAGATTTTTTGTGAGAGAAATAGGAAGAACTTACATACAGCCAAAATAAAAAAGCCCAAGACAAATGAACAAACAATGAACCCCCGAAGTCCTGTATAAATGCAAAGATTCCCCTTACGCTTCAGAAAAAGCCCCAGAGAAACAGGAATTTATCTCATTCCTAGTCATACTTTACTGGCCTTTATTGGTATCAGACCCAGATCAACCCCTCTTCTGTTCATTCTCAAATGCAGCTTTTATTCTGTCATAGCTACCTCAACAGCTACTCTGTGTGGCTCTGGCTGGGAATGGTGTATTGTGTCAGATATCTGTCAAAGTGTAATTTCTTCAAGAGGCAGGTAGGCTGCACAGTGAGGAGGTCATACGTGCTCTGCTCAGGCAGTGCTGGCCCAGGCTGGGGTATGCTTTGCTGTCCTGCTGAATTTCTGGATTGACATACCCGGCTGTGGCGGTGCCTGCACAGCCCATCTGACCATATTTGTGACCAGGGTGAGATTCCCCGGTCTCTCTGGGAGAGGGACAGAGCATGAGGAGGGAAAGAGGGTGGACCTAGGACTTCCCACACACCTCTACCCTTTCCCATGTGCCCCTCAAGCAGGGCTCGTGGGCTCCCAACACCTAAAACCTTGCTCCCAGGCTCCTGCAGCTGCTGGTGTTTGAGCAGACATAAAAAGTCCCTCCAGTGGAGCCTGAGATGCTGGCAGCTGTACAGAAGCACAGGGTGGGCCACTCATGTCACCAGCGGCGTGACCTGCGAGAAAAGTCCTTCCCTTATTTTGTCAGCTTCTCCTGGATGAGGCTGTGGATCATGAGGCTTAACTCAACGATGACAAAGGGCGAGAACAGACTACTAATCCTGAACACAAACTGTCATGGATCACAGAATCACAGAATCACAGAATGGTAGGGGTTGGAAGGGACCTCTGTGGGTCATCTAGTCCAACCCCCTGCCAAAGAAGATTATAGGTGACAGCCTCTGTAAGTCTCACTGCATTTTTACATCAGCAAAGCATTTTACAATTCCAGTGGGCCACCATCGAGTTTTTCAACTATCACTTGAACTTCTTTCTAAGATCGGTGAAGCCATCCCTGGTGAGATAACCAGGCATTACCACAAAATTACCCCTTAATCACCCTTTAAATATACTGATACCATTACCTTAGCAAAGGCTCAGACAGACCACGAGCACACAGAGCTGTAGAAGATTTATAAAAATAATGGGTGGGTTACTTAGACGCTCTTTAGATAGAGGATGATAAAAGAGGGATTGCTTAGGTTTTGGTTCCAGGAAAAACTACAAAAGTATAGGGTTGATGGGACACCTTCAGAGGACTACGAGAGTGGCTGGTGTAGGTGAGCATCCATCAGACAGCAGAATACAACCTCTCAGCAGCATTTCTCTGCACTTGCGTTTCCCCACCAAAAGAGCCGGCGTGTACCTCTGAGCTGTCACTGTGAGCAAGTGGGGCACTACACACAGGATCATTTGCAGCCACAGATTTAAAGTTGCTTTCTTATAGCTTTCCTTTGTGTAGGCAAAATTTATAGAATATAATTGTCATTGTAGTTATGTCACCATGTACAAATAAATGAAGTCCATGTATGAACATAGCGTTGAGTTAAAAATTGATCTTCTTTTCTAAGATAGGATGTCAGTTTGAATTTAATAAATCATGAGTGATTCTTCACTTGGTGAAGAGATTTATATAGCAGTGAGCTACAGTACCCTTCATCGATATTTCAAATCTCTAAAACGCATTTTATAAATAATGTTAAGTTTCCCTTGCAGTAGAACTGCTTAACTTCTACTGATAAAATTAGTTATTGTTCCCACTGCTTATCCCTGTTACCTGAGATTACCTGATAACTTCTCTGGCAATAACAAAATAATTACCCTATTATTAATAGCTATTTATCATAATACCCAGCGACAGGACAAGGGGCAACAAACCGAAGCATAGGAAGTTCCGTCTGAACATGAGGAAGAACTTCTTCACTCTGAGGGTGACGGAGCACTGGAACAGGCTGCCCAGGGAGGTTGTGGAGTCTCCTTCTCTGGAGATATTCAAGAC
>Ga0065711_1028260_pt1 | contig 42472 bp, 20 predicted proteins | sample Hoacrofraction12_FD_59098 | JGI IMG/M metagenome (GOLD analysis project Ga0065711, IMG submission 59098) | Hoatzin crop microbial communities from Cojedes, Venezuela - Epithelial fraction 12 v2 (version 2) | ecosystem: Host-associated > Birds > Digestive system > Esophagus > Crop | place...
AAAAAAAAAAAAAAGAAAAAAGAAAAGCCACTCCATTCCTCCATTCAGCTCCATCTGGCCTGGCTGACTGCAAAATTCACAGGGGCCCAATAAAAATGGCTTGGAGGGGTTTTTCCTTCTGTAACTGAAAAGAAGTGGCGATGACAAGCTCCTTAATTCCTGTTTAATGACTGTTTTCTCACTGCCAAGGTCGCTGTATAAACACCATTTGTTCTTGCAGCCATAACAGCGATGAAATATAGCTTCCCATACTTCACCGTAACATTAATCCAACAGACGGTCTTTTGCTCACTCCAGTTAATAGCTGACTGGCAAACTCTGCAAGACTCTCCGAATTGCACAGAGGTGCCAAATTACTCTGCTGTACCCTCATACAGCTCAAATACTTCTTCAGCAAAAATACACACTTTTATCTTCTAAAGACTTTTCTGGGAAACACAGCCACCAGTCTTAGCAAATGATGATGGACAGACGGGAAAATGGACTCTGCTAATTGAAGTAACGCCTGGTGGCCTCTAAATCTCATTCCAAGTTGACACACTTTGAAATGAATGTACAGAGTGAATGTCCAGACCTGAAAACGTGTCGAAACATGTCAGGAAATTAATTCAGGGATAAAAAGTTCATTTAAAGCTGATCTTGCAATTAACATTCTTGCAATTAACATTCCTATAAATCAGCTGTTGCCAGGCCATGACAGAGTGAGCTGTAGACAGTTGGCAATTTCTTTCCTCTAGTGATCTCAAATAGTTAAAATATATGCATGTGGGTGTGTATATATACACACATATACATATATATATATATCTCTCTTTATAATTTAAATTACCTTTCTCATACCTCATCTAGATGGCTAAAATAACCACCAGAAACAACTGGTAAAAAACAATGCTCTGTTCCCAGTTAGCATAAAAGTTTCACTAAAAGGTCTTTTCTACCATGGAAGGAGAACAAGAGACCATACCGGGGTAAATGAGAGAAAAAGGAAGATGAAGTGATACATTGAAGCCTACTAAATAAATTTATATGAGTATGTACATCATGTCTATAAACTTTGTGAAGCTAAACTGCAGAAAAGTACTACCTTAATGACTGACTTGCCAGTGACATTTGCCACTAGAAAATTCATGGCAATATCTTCACAGTTCATATGAGCATCCACCCAGTTCTTGATGTCTCCAGGCATTTTGTAGGTGTAAAGATAGTTGAAATACTGCAGGACAGAGGGAGAGAAAGAGAAGAGAATTTTAAATACAGATGCAGTAACTATAAGACTGAATATTTCGGTCACCGAACAGCAGGCAGGATGGATCATAGGCAAACTGCGATCCTGCCTTCAGCCAAGGACTACTTTAGCAGATAGAAAACCATTTTTGGATGCTTAATTGCATAATTACTCCTTTCCTGAGCAGCACGCAAATGTCTTTACAATGGGTTTTCTCTTCTTAAAATGCTAGACACAAAGCTACATTCACTGCAAAATTTGCTGTGTAGTTACAGGTCACACAAACTGGCAAGAGTTCTTCTGCAAGTTCATGAAGGTAACAGTTTTATTTCACAGGCAGAGATAAATCAGTTGTTTTCAGAGCAACTGAAAGAAGCTTATGGACAGTTCACAACTGGTTCTCTGACTGTGTAGAAAACTTAATCACGGCACCACAAAACACTCGCACAACAATGACAGAAACACATACAGCTCTTTAAAAAAGGTTTGCTTTGTACGTTAGTATACTACAAGTTGTATATTACCTTGTGATAAAACGCTGCCCCAGTGAGCACCATCGAGACTTCATTGGTCCATTCTGATTCATATTTCCATTTGTTCATCTCATGATCCCAAAGATGCAGGCGGCCTGGATATCCAACCAACCTGTCGGGGAACTCACGCCAAACCTGAAGAGAAAAAGACGTGCCACACTGCTAACTCGGCCTGCACAGCAAGCAAATCCAAATGTGCGGAGGCAACATGACTGCTTTGGAGAGTAGACTTACAGTGGTGCAAAGACCACTTCAATTCTTCTCAGTCCCACTTCTTGGAAGAGCAAGCTGCCTGGAAAAAGCATGAAAAAGCTCAAGCTTGATTTGAAAGGACCCTACAACTCAGGGACACCATGCCCCCAGAGCAAAAGGCCACTAAAGCAATAGTAACTTCCTTGTTCTAGAGAAATACAACCAACTATTCAAAAAGATTTTAACACTAACTAAACCAAGCATGATTAAAATGGAATTTTTGATGTTAACTTCAGTAGATATGCCTACAACCTAACTACTTTCACAGCTGGCTTTGGATCTAACCAACCCGCTTGCTTTGATAGCAGCAGGCTTAAAACAAGCTTATATTTTAATATTTCTGGTATTCCTTAGTAGGTGCTTGGATGGATCTACTGCTACATGGAAGGCCTCTTTGCCCTTGACTTGTTCCAGACAGCTGGATACAATCAAGATACCATCCTTGTCACTCCATACATTATTTTCTAGCTGACTACAGGATCAAACTCAGTAGACAAGAACAAGGAGAAGGGCATCATTAACACAACCTCAGAGCTCCACGCTGCTGGCCACATTAAATAATGGACAATTTTTGCATTAAGAAAAAAGGAAGAAAGGATTATAATTATTCAGAAGGGTCTGAATCCTATTTGCTTGCTAAATAAAGTTTGTCTTTTTGCTGATCAATAATGAAGTCAATATTTACCTGCATTATTCGCAAATTACTCAAAATTTGTCCTTTAATCCAAAAACTGCTAGTTTTGTTGGAAGAATACGAGTCTTGACTCCCCGACACACAGTGTAGGTCACAAGAGTTTCTGCTTTGGGTTAGTAGCATATAAATAAAATCCCCAAATCTTATTGTGTATGCAAGATCAACAATGACAGCAACAGACCTCACAAATCCCCAACGGTCATTCCACTAGCAAACTTCCCTTCTCTGTACAAAAGGCAAGGGAACCCTGCAGTTCAGTTTGCAGTAAAGAAAGCGTTCTCTGGAATTTCACCATCCTGCAAACCTCACCTCGTCAGCAGTTCACTTTGGGCACTTTTTATGTGCCAGTATGTTTCAGCTGGGAGGCCTGGACTACAAGGACTCTGTGCAAGTATTTTGTCAAAGTAAATATGAGAAAACAATCAGTTTTAAGTTACTGCTTCTGTATCTACATTTCTGTGATTCTGCATTACTATATACCTTTTCATCTACACATCTCAACACATTTTATTGCTGTCAGTTAATATAGCTTCAGAATCCCATGATGAGAGCAGTTATTATTTCAAACGTACAGATGAGGAAACCTGCCAAAAATCATACAGGAAACAAGAATGGGAACCAGATCTTCCAACTCCTCGACTCGTACTTTCTGCAGAAATCAATCTTTCTAGACAGTTCTAGGACACAAGTACTGGGATAGTATTTAGACAGGAATATGCTCTAACAGAAGGCTCTTGAAAGCAGAGACGATTTAGAAGTCAAGGAAGAGAATTCATAGGACCCTGTTACAAGTTGGTGCCATCAGGTAATTAAAAAACCACAGATTTTTGGCAGGCAAGCCAGTGAGGGCTTGATATATCTATTTTGACATGATGTCAAAAACATTAATAAAGAACAAAAAAACAAAAGTATGGCCACTCCCTCTTCCAAAATGTCATTCCTCGCTCTCCAGGACTCAAAAAATGAGTGATTTAATTTTAGTTGGGTTTTTTTTTTTTTTAAAACATGACTGTTAAAATGCCTATCTCCCAGCTGTTGGAAGGCACCACCATATAAAGCTACTGAGGCTCAAGAAAGAATGTGACAGAACGTTACAGATCTGCACCGTACTGGGCTAAGAATTCTTGCAGAGGGAATGGCATGTGTATTAAAGGCAGCTGAAAGAAAGATTAAACTCAGCTACTGCTTCTCAAGGGACTTCAGTGCCTTCACAACACAGAACCATAGATTCATATCGCTTCTAGTTTTTGCCCTCTGTGTCATCTTCAAGAGTCCACACAACATCAAAGCCAACTATAATGCATGTTACTCACACAGATTTCTTTGTACCACTGTAAAACTTAGCCCTACCCTGTCTCTGGCCCCTGAAAATCATCGGTTTGATGCATCTAAAAAATAACTTGGTTGCTTTAAACAAAGATTCCTTTTAAAAGTAATGCTATCAACGTCAGTGGGAAAGCTTGGTTTTTTCATAATGTTCATCGCTAGCTCATTCAATGGTAATTTCTGGAAAGGCTCCAAATAGCCACATCCAGCTCATTGCCCAAATCCATACCTATGTTTTGTGCCAAATTATATAGCTACTTCTTATAAGGAAGCTTTCAGAATAAAAACAGTGGTAATGATTCTTATACTACTCTCTATTTTGTACTCCCGTCCATTTTCTCGTTTGATGGTTGCCTATAATTTATTAGTCTGTTAGGAATACATTCCATTTTAGCCAGTGATCTTATTAGCTTTCTCAGACTAAAGAAGGATAGCCTGATTTAATGCTGGTAAGGGACACATCCAAGGAAAAACGTATTGCCAAGGGAAGAGGAGGTATGCTTCTTTGTGGACAACGCTATTCCAATGACTCTGTTAGACAACCCTGAAGATAAATATTTTTGGATGAAGCATCTCCCAAATGAGAAATCAAATAGAAGTTCTGACTTCGCAGTTTTACTAAAAATCTTGTTTAAGCCATGAAGAGAAAATGATAGTAATTTTGTTTCCAAGTAGAGTGCCTCAAGTGACAAACAGCCTAGCTACACACCCTTCAGTCTCACCTCTCCACAGTCCTCACTGCCTCCCTGCCTCAGCTAGTCTGTGCTATTCCACTGTGCCATCAGAACAGCTGCCACAGCTCATTCTCCACGTAGCCAGATGACAGAGAAGCACTTCCTTTCCCAGAATATACTCCAACATATATGCATTAAATTTATTAGAATATAAAAGTCACATGCAACTTCGGGAACTGGCTAATTACAACTAGAAAATTTTTAAATTTAATAAACAGAAAAATAATCAACATTTCCAAGGCTACCATGGCAACATTGTAAGAGTGAAACACTGACTATCCTCTAGAAAACCCAATCAGTTAGTCCTCCCTCTCCTCCCAGAGCCCCATCCACTCTTCATTTTCCCCCAGTCCTCAAAGGGATGGCTTCTGCTATTATTAAAAAATAAAGCCAAATGTAAACATAAAGCCTATTAAAAGATAAGTAATGCTTCATACGCACACAATTTGTAAAATAACTTCAATTTGAAGAAAAGCTTTGAACGTGGCCAGCAGTTACCCATGGAGAAGTCTTTTGGCATGCAGAGTTATATTATTCCTCCCACAAAGGAATGCTGAAAAATATACTTTTAACAGTCAAAATGGGTATGGAAGAATTCTTCTAAAGAAGGCATTCAAACTTTATGATGATTTTAGCCTAGTGGAATATGCAATTCATGAGAGAGTTGATTTTTTTTTTAAAGAATGCCAGAGGCATGAAACACTGAAAATCAGCTCTGAGACCAAATAGAATCATCTACTAGCAGAAGGCAAAAGGCATCCAGCAGAAAAAACACAAACTTACCAATGCACCAAACAGTATTTTCTATGAACAAAAAACATGGACTCAGAGCAAATAATCCCCATTTAGATTATTTCTATTATTGCTATAATAAAAATACTTTGTGAGGACAAAGTGTTGCATAAGTACGTAATAAGAAATCTTCATGAACTTCATATCTGGAAACTGTTCTCCCCCCTTTTCAGGGTGATAGAAATGCTAAGCCCTCTACCCCAAGGCCAGTGGAGGCACAGAAGTGGGAACACCACAACGTGATCTTTCAGTCTCGCATTCAAACACCAAACACTCCAGGAGCAGCCAACAGATCTGCTTCAATTTTTAAAGATTATGATAATCTAAATACTCGCTCCTTTTCTTGGGTCTCTCTGACACTCCCTCTGTGAACAACAAAGATCGGTAAGTGGGGAAAAAGATGTCTAGCCCTAGACGTTTTTTTCTCCAGTGCCCCAAGTCACGGCTGTGATTTCATCATGTAACTTCACAGAAATGTTTTTTTCAAAGTCAGAATGTCACGAGTATTCTTCTGCTACCTTAACACAGCAGCACATAGGGACTATTTTTCTGCTTGCTCCAACAGATTTACGCAATGTCATAAATCACTGTACCATAATAGCTCACTTTTAACAAGTAAAAAATGTCTGACACGTTGAGTGTTACTATAATTTTTTATGGCTGAAAGTGTACAGAGATCAAAGTTTTCTGGTTTTTTTAGGCTTGCTCTATACATTCAGACAAGTCTGTGACAGAGGGGGTTTTGCCACATGTTTAAATGTAAAATCTCAAGGATGTCAGGAGGAGAAAAGAAAATTACTGAATGTCACGTTTCCAGCCCTTCTTATGACCAAAGCAGAGGCAGACAAACTTTTAAAAGAAAACTTTCTAGTAACGTTATATGCTGCTACTGTTCCCTCTGGATTCTCCTGCAAATGAGTCAAAAGCTTGAGAGATACTTTTCTGGTAACACACAAACAGATAAATAAATTATCACAGGCTGAGGATAATTTAAACATCTGGGAGCCAGCTCAGGCCTGTCAAACAAGTTACAGACACTCCGAGACAGGAAAGATCAATCTTCAGCCCCTGATTTCTCTGCCAGAGAGCAGAAACTACATCACCCACCCTCTATACGAGGAAAATTGTGTATTTATAAAATAATCCGCTGTGCCTCTGTATTTAAAGACATTTCTATTCATCTATTTTATGGGGGTAAGAAAAAAGCAATCTCAAAAGACAAGGATTCAAGCTACCCATGTGTTTGTCTCGACTATTTGCTCAATAAGGCATTTTAAATTTCCATCGATATGGCTGTGTAGTAAGCTGAATTCCTAGAATCAAAAAGGTATAGGATTTATAATAAAATGCAAAAAACTGCAAAAGCAATAGGTTTTAGTCTGCCAGACTAAACAATCTCGCATCCAAACAGTTACATTCACACACTGCATATAAGGACTGTTACTCAGATAGTCTCTGCAACCAATGTATATGGTCCACAGGTCAATAAATTAACCAGCACAGCCCAACAGCTAGACCTGGGGATGAAGAGTTGTAAGGCCCAACTGCCACCTAACCAACACCGACTATAGCGGAATTTATGCCAACTCTTCCTTGGCTCACTTTTTGATGAGGATAACGCTTTGCTGCCTAAGTGACCAGACTCAATATATTTGAAGTTACAGATATTGTCCGCTGAGGATGTTTACGCTTCAGACACAAGCGCCACAGTTCTACTTCTCACGACTGCTGGCCGATACAGCTGAAACTCAGCTGCAGTTTGAATCTCTGCTCCGAAGCCCTCCAAGACTGCTTTGCCAGTAGCAGAGATTCATTTGGAACTACTTACACAGTCACTTAAGTTTTTATAAAACTTCTATTTATTTACTTTGAGACAGCTCGATGAAAGCGAAAATCAAAAGAGCAAATGAGCCAGGATTTACATAGCATGCATATTATGGATTTGTTATCCTTCATCCCATCAGTTCACCCTCAAAACTAGTAGTTACAGCATGAACACAGACAAAAATAAGTCAGCTTGCAGAACTGCCAACAGTTGATTGCTCTGCTGTTGCAGTACAGTGTTTAAAACATTCAGTGCAGACAACAGAGTACAGAGAAGGCACACATGGCCAAAAAAAAACCCCTCCTTCAGTTGTCTTCTCTTCATTCCATCTTTCACACTTCATGTACTAACCCGTTACTCTTAAGCTGGCAAGGGAACTATTTCCTTTCTGGAGACACGTACGATAGATTAAAACTCTGTCTCTACTACTTAACATCTTTGTTATTACATCAGCATACCTACGTTACCACAAGTCATATCTTGAGTCCAAAAGCTCGTTACTCGATAACAGTGTCTTTCACTTGAGAGGGAGAAAGAGCCGTATTTTACGACATACGTATTCACATTAAAGAAATACTTCCAACAGCTCCTAAAAAAATACCTTCTCGTGTTAACAACTACACTTAAGATTGTTAGAAATGCGACAACTATCACATTTAGTTTGCTTTCTACCCTTTAGAAAAGTGGCTTTCATTATTTCACTCAATTCAGGTAATAGTTCTGTGTTCTAGTTCTCATATATGAAGCTTGGTGTTGTTTTGCTCCTGATATTGCAGGTACAGTAGTGACTAAATGATTCAAACCTTTCTTATAATATGATATTATGTTTTTTAATGTTTCTGAGTTATTTGCAAATATAGCGTGTTTGTTTTAAATACACACATATAAAAGTAATGTCAGATTATTGACTGTGTCATATACTCAAATACAAATGGAAGACAAAAATTAACTCATTCAAACAAAAGTTTTGGAAAGAAGACAACAGTGTTGCGTTAAGTGCACTTTTTAACAAACAACTCAAATGCCTATGAAGACTTTCACCTCTTTGTATTGCCATGGGTAACTGATTTGGACAAACTTTATTTTTGTTGACACCCTCATCACAACAGCAGCTGCTGAAGCTTTGCCATATCAAGTATATGATGCATGCATCCCCTCCTTGACATTCTTCAGTTCCTCTTTGCACTGCACTCTACATTACCTCGGCATGTCCTCAAGTGGCCTCCTCTGTTCCCAGCACTTAATCTCTGAAACTTGTCTTGTCCATCAAGACACATTAACTTGGATAGCACTTCTGATTTGTCTGAAAACTGTTTGAAACTGTTATAAATGCAATTCAGACCCCAGACTGCTTCCACTGCACCAATTACACAATATTTTCTGGAGTCTTTTGGCATTACTGTGCTAGTTACTGAAAATTTTTTATTAGCTGGCAGTTTTTTCCATAAAGTAATGACTATCTGTAAAAATATTTCAGTCAGCATTGAACTGTTACGGTAAAGAGAGATATAACAATCTGAATCAGCAGACTGTGTAGTGATTCATATACGCATGCAGCATTGAAGCAAACAGCCTAAGAGACAGGAAAAAACCAATTCTCTTACCTCATAGCCAAACTGGAGTTCATCTGAGGTTAGCATAATGATATCATCATCAATAGCCAACACTGCTTCTGTTTCAATTTCATCATAGGGGAAGAAGCGGTTACTAAGCTTGTTTTCTGCAGTCCTAACAACTTTCAGTGGAACACGAATCTTCGGCCAGAGGGCATCTAGAGAGAAAAATTAAAAGAAACAGAATTCAGTATTATACTTTACTTCTGAACAAGTCTGCACATCTGTCTTCACTTCTCTACTCTTTTTTTCTTCACATCTTAAACAAAAGCTTCTTAATGGCCAATTTACGCCTGGCTTTCAGTCAGGCAAACATGTAAGCGTAAGAAGGCAAGAGACAGAAGTTCAGCTACATTTCCCTCTGTCACTTTCTGCAGAGAGCTCCACAAACAACTATATGGGGGATAGCTTGCCGAAAACAGCAGTCTGCAATACTCACATAACAAGAGTCAGCGATACTATGTATTGGTTTAGGACACACAGCAAGAAAAGATATTTTATTCAACTGCAACTATTTAAAAGAATTTGAAGCAGCAGTATACAATCACTGACTGCAAGTCTAGGGTCATAAAGAATTTGAAAAGCAATGTTAGTTCTATCAAGTGCTGAGAAAAAAAAAATTATGTCAATTAAAAATCTAGATACACCTAAAATGTTAATCACCATTGACAGTTACAGAGTATATTCTGCATATGAGTAATTTCTTTCACCTTCAAAGTCCTAAGCGGCGGTGATAAATTAAGCTACATAAATGCAAAAGGATTCTACTTGTGCCCTACAGCATTCTTAAAAGTAGAATAGAGCACTGGAGTACATAATCATGAAAATTCACAAGTCAAATGATGCTTTAACCAGCAACAAAGAAACCCGTAGATAAAAAGCTGGGTCCAAATCACTCTCCAATGAGATTTTAATTTCTTGTTATGTGCTTAAAATGTAGCACCTTAAGTGTCATATTAACGATTTCTGCAGGCTTTTGCATATATTAAAAAATTTTCAAAATCCTATTCTATTCCTACAAAAGTATAACTGCAGGCATAAGTATAGAGCACCAAGCCAAAAGAAACACAACTAAGGACCAAATATTAAACATTAATTCTAAATGCACATATTTAACCATATACATTTCCTGGCACAAAGCTTAACAATAGCCACTATTACAGGCTGATGCATTCCGAAAGCACCAATTCATCAAAAAGTAGTTTAATTAATAGCTAAACAAATAGCTACACAAGTACAAATGTGATTTGTTAGTTTCTTCCGGCTTTCACAATAAACATATACTTCAATGAAAATTTGAGGGAAAAGACAGCATCACAAGATGAGTCTAAGTACCTTGTGAACAGCAGATAGATAACACCTCAGTTTCTTACGCTGGTGAAATGCAGGGGATGACAATGGTATGTGATAAAAAGAAGTGAAAACACTTCAACTACAAAGTGACTGCTCAGAGAATTTCTAAGTTGTTCCCTATGTCAGATGAAAACACGTGTAAGGATACACCTCAAGGGAGGTGATCCTTCCCCTCTACTCAGCACTGGTGAGGCCACACCTAAAGTACTGTGTCCGGTTCTGGGCTCCTCAGTATGAGACACGGACATACTGGAGAGAGTCCAGCAAAGAGCCACGAAGAGGATGAAGGGACTGGAGAACTTCTGCTATGAGAAAAGGCAGAGAGAGCTGGGACTGTTTAGCCTGGAGAAGAGAAGGCTCAGGGAGGGTCTCATCAGTGCGTACAAACACCTGCAGCAAGGGTGTAAAGAAGACAGTGCCAGGATCTTTTCAGTGGTGCCCAGTGACAGGACCAGATGCAATGGGCACAAACTGAAATACAGGAGGTTCCCTCTCAACACGAGGAAACACATTTTCACTGCTAGGGTGACTGAGCACTGACACCGATTGCCCAGGAAGGATGTGGTGTCTCCATCCTCGGAGACATTCAAAAGCTGCCTGGAGATGGCCCTGTGCACCCTGCTCTAGGTGACTCTGCTAGAGCCAGAGGGTTGGACAGGGTGATCCCCAGAGATCCCTTCCAAGCTCAGCCATTCTATGATTCAGTGATAAGTGGAGTCTGTAAGAACGGACACTGGGCCTGAAACCACTGTTTTCATCAGCGATCTAAAATACATATAAATTGCCAGTGCAATTGACACAGAGCCTGGGGACATGAAAAATAGCGCAGACAACAAGGTCATACAGAGCACTCTGGACTGCTTCGGCAGCTAGGCACATTTGAACAAAAGCCAGACTGACACAACTTGACACACAGTTGAACACTAGGATCAAGGCAACTTCTTCCCTAAAAGCAGCTGCTTGAAAAGGATTCAGTGATCAGAGTGGACCTTAGCTCTCAGCTTGCTGCTGGGGCACTATGAATTAACGTAATTCTTGTGTACGCAGACGGGTAAGTAGTAAGAAACAGGGCAAGGGGAGTGGAGGGCAATTTTCCCTCTATGCAGACATAGTTAGAGAGATTCTAAAATACTGTTTGATTCTGGTGCAATTTTCAAAGCATGTTAAAACACTGGAAATGGTGCAGGAACGAATCATGTAAGTTACTTGAGGGCAGAAGAAAATGCCTTACAGTGGAAGTCAGAGATCAATCTGTTTTGCTTATCAAAAGAAGAAACGAAAAGTGGATTTGATTCACATGTACAAGTATCACAGGAAGAAAAATGCCACATATCTTCAACCAACTAGGGAAAGACATAACGAAAAACTATGACTGGAATCTTAAGCCAGGCAAATTTACAGTGTAAGGCAGACATTTTTGATAGTAACAGTGGTTAATCTCTGAAGGAAGTGAACAGGATAGCAGCTGATTCTGTACATTTTGTCTTTGAACAAGACTGGGCATTATTACAGAAGATGCCTCAAGTTAGACAGAAGTCACCAGATTGAAAAGAAAGGTTATGTGGCAACTCGTGACTTACAGGTCAACCCACACGATCTCACCGTCCCTTCTGCCTCAAACTTTATGAACGCCTACCACTAAAACTTGCTCCCAGGAATGACTGTTCACATCCTCATTGCCACTGAGCCTCTCAGACTTAACACCTCACACAATACTCTTAAATAAAACACAGAGCTGCACACTGCTTAAAGATACCAGAGTCCAAACACTACTTCACCGAGAAAACAAAGCCATCTTTCCAAACCACACCAAGAGTCTTCAAAAGTCAGTTTTTCTTGGAGTTATATTTTAGAAAGAAGGATTGGCACGCATGGGTGGCCAAAAGAAAGGAGAAGAAATACAGAGTGATATTTACTGGCAAAATTTGTATTTGGTTTCTTACCCCGAGTTTTTTTCCTGTGAGATTGAAAAAGTGACTGTAAAATGTAACTTTATCTGGGTCGTTTTGTAGTCCACGGTCTGTAACTGACGTGTGCAGGTTCTTGTCCAGTTTTACTCACCTCTTCTCCTTCTAGTAGAAGGCAAGAAGCACCACCCCAAGCATAATGCACACTTCCGTGGGTTGGAATATGAATTAGTAGCCAGCCGGAAGGATTCAGCCACACTACTGATGGGTTCCAATGGAAGTCATGGTCAGCCAGCAGCTGGGGAGATACAGCAAGTGCCTTGGGGCCACAAGAGCCACAGATTCCAACTACAGTCCAAAAGAGCTCATTTTATTCTCAGCATTGTAAGGTTTTTGAAATCCCCTGCTTGAACTATAATCTGAAACAATGATCCCAGCAGGACACCACAGATATTCCATGATTTTCATCTTACTAGTCAGCCTAACCTCAGGAGGCAGTAACACTGAATAAGTGGAACCGTTTTTTGCAAATTAGTACTCTCAGGTCAACTCACTGCTTTGTTACTGGTTTACCATACAACATGCAAGTATCCATATTTGTAAGACAGTTACAGGTACCTCACAAATACACATATCATGGCCTCAAAGACTGTAGACTGCTTAACATGTGCAAGCTACTTAAAGACTTAGGCTACTTGCCTATAATTATCCAATTATAATCCAAATTTCGGTATCAAATAATTTTAAGTTGCCTGCTAGATGCCCAAAAGTCTCCACTGCCACAAGTGTTTCAGAAGCAATCAGAATTGCCATAGGTATGTCTGCATTTGTAAATTGGTATTTAGAAGTACCAACAAAGTTTACATTTTATACATGTTAAGTACTCTTTTCTTCAGGCTTTTCCTCCTTTCGCATCTGCTACACACACACAAAAGAAAAGGACAACCAAATTGCAACAAAGATCTTATTTCAGTACAGGAATACATTGAAACAAAAATTGAAACTAAAAAGTCACTAGGACTAAAAAATGGCAAACAAGTATGGACGTTTTAAACTTCTAGCTCTTTGGAAAATCAACTGTTTGATAGCTTAATAATAGACATGCCACTTACATAAAAATATGGTAACAGAAGAAAACGAAATTAAAAGTGCATGAAAAATGAAGGTGTCATCTAATTATAATCAACATGCATCTCAGATGTCAGTAAATCCTACTAAAGCCACAAGATTTACTAAGGTCTTGGAAACTGTCTCAAAACAACCAATTCTCAAAAAGAGGTATGTTACTGTAAAATATTTGTGCTTTGAGAAACATAACACAGTTTCTGAATTTGACTTAAATTAATGATTATTACCATTTTGGAGAAACTTTGAATAAGACATTGGGGTTCCAATTACTCTGCAGCATGCAAAAAGAGAGAAAGCTTAAGACTACCTGCTGCCTAGAGCCTGATCTGATACTGCAGGCTGCTGTACCTACAGCGATGGAAGCACACAAGAGATGTTATGACACAGTGACACGTGGGTAGTCACTTTGGCAGCCTGGGCAAAAACTACTATCATAAAGAACAGCAGGCTCCACTCAGAGATCCAAGTATTTAAAATTAGCCCTGCTGCAGGAACTCCAAAAGAAATAGATAGTGAATAAAAACAGACAAGGTAGAAGTTTAAGAATCCATCAGGAAGGTTAAAACTGTCTATATTTATTTTAAAAGACCACAAATGCAGAGTATTTGTACTTTTCTTTTTTACACATAGGAGGAACGTAGCTCAAAGAGAAGTCAGAGACAGGGTCTGCCACTTCTGTAATACCACGCTCTGAATTTTCAGATACTGCTTGGAAAGTTATGAGAAATCTCAGCACTAGCAAAACATATAGGTGGGAATTCTCAATTTAGTGGACTTTATCACAACCAAGGTAAAATCACAGGCTTTAATCTTGCAGTAAGGGGGCACTGCATCATTTGACGGAGTACAACAAAGATAAAAGCAGCCCAAGACAAGAAGGCAGATGAAGTCTTACAAGATAGCATAAGAACCTTTAAGCATACAAAAGTAAAGATGCATGTTTGGACTAGGAATTATTCTTACTACTTTTAAAAACAGTGAGGACTTCCTGTAATGCAGCAGAAGACAGAGGTAAAGTATGAAAATAAAGCTCTTCTACAGTGTATAAAAGTCTATGTATATACGGAATCTGAAGAGAATTACAGGCACCTCCTATTGCACAGCATACTGAAATAATTACAAGAGAAGAAGAGTGTTTGAATAACACACTTGCTCTTTGGCAGCAAGACTCAGGACATTCTTGGCACTCTGTGCTATTTAGGACTACCGATGCACTGATTGCAGGAGCTACCCACAGAAAACAGCATGTGGTCTTCTAAACACAAAATCAGCAGTTTCCCAACTTTGCCAAATGCAGCTTCCACTTCTAATGGGCTCAGAGTCCCTAACAACCACACGCACGGCTGTACTTTGGCCAGCCCACAATCCCACCACTATAGTCCTGCAAGTCCACACCTCACAGCAAATTTTTCAGCCATGATTTCAACATGATTTCCACAAACTGCAGGATCAAAAAAGTGCCACAATTACATTCCCATTTAACACACTCATACACAGAAGAGCAGCAAAAAACCCTTCATCCTCTAAATATCCATTTCTCAGCTACAATTCCCAATGAATTACAAGACACATGGACGAGCAGGGAGGACAATCATGAGAGCAAGACAACTTCATTATAACCTAAAGGAATACCCTCTTGCACCAAAAAAACCTTTCACTTTCCACACCTCCCTAGGCATGCCATCAGATGTTCCTAACAAAAATGTAAGTAACATAAGCTTGCAAAGTGGTTATTTATAAAAATGTATTCTTAGCCTGAATTCCAGCCCTATTTCTCAGCTCTACATGAACTCTTACACCACACATAAAAGAGGATTCATTAAAAATAATAGAGAGTAATATTTCTGTGGAGTGTATTACCTGCTTTCAAAGAGAAATGGCATCATCATGTTGTTAAATAGCATAATTCTCTGTATCCTTGCTTCTAAGAAACTGGGAAATTAATAGCATCTGAAGGGGTCCTTTAGCAGCAGATGCATTATTATCTATCTAGTCAGTAGTCAGCAGACAGAAGTGTATTTATATGGGAAATTACTTGCTCTAATTATTAATCATCCATTTCCAGTTTCAACATTCAACCTAGGGAAATTGATAATCAATACAGCGGCTGCACAGAGCTAACCAATATTCTTGGGACACCCATTCTAAGCAGTATCAAGTTCAAAACCAGCAAGTGATACTTCAATGCAGATGGTTTGTGGCATTTGTAACTGAGAGTAGCAGGTAAGGATAATGAGGAGGAGCAGGGAATACTGTGTACACTCTTGACAGCAAGAAGTGAATGATTGCCAGTATTAAGAGCAATATGACAAATTAAAATTAGAAAAAAAGATCTTCTTATTGGCTGAAATAATGGCACTTGGAGGACTCATACAAACATGCTTTTCCGGTCTTACTTCCTCAGTAACAACAGCTAGGAATAACTGATGATGATAATAATGCTGATAACCTGGCACCAAAGTATTAATTCGTATTAAGCTCAGACTTCTCACAACTTCTATGGAGCCCACCGGGAACTGTCAAAAGGAAAAACCTTTCCAGAAGTTGTGCAAGGCAGACTAAGATCCATAAAAAACTGGCAGAAAACGCCTCTAAACACACCCCTCTGCATATACCTGCAGTTGCACAGAATCCCATACACCAGGCTCAACTCTCATAACAGATCTTTTATAAGATCTTTTGTAAGATCTTTTATTTGATACTCATTCTAATTGGTCTATAGTAGTCTGTAGGGATTCAACTAATTAAACATGGATGATGGAAGCCTAATGAGTACTTTTTCAGCCTCTAAGACCAAATGGCAGAATTTAGCTAGAATCTGAAGTTTCAAAAAACCGTCAGAAACAACATCATCAAGCATGTTACACCTATTTACTACTAGAATTCCTTCAATAATGGCTGACTGAAAAAATCTGTCCTGGCATTTCAACTGCTTCATCTTAGCATTATCCATTCAAAACAGGTGCTTTCTACTTACATTACAATGTTCATATTCATCTACAGTAATGCACAGAATTCCTCTTATGTAAAAGAAAACAGAATATTGGTTTCTAGGCCCAGTTTATAGCCCAGTTTTGGTAAACTAGATTTCTAGACTTCCTTGGAAAAAATTGCAAAATGTTTGTAAGATGATTCATGGAAGACTAAAAACATCATGAATTAGTTGTCTAGCTAATCAAGGAAAATAAGTCCATCATCAAGAATCCAAACTGATTCAAAGCCTAAAGCAACGTTCAAAAAAACATTCCTACCAGTGTTGACTATTAAAGGCACAGTATGCAAAAAAACTACACCTGCCACTGAAGATTTTTTAACTGCTTTTTTTTTTTTTAAAGTTAACAATTTCTTAAGATATAGTAATCGACAAGATACTCCGGTTCCTTATTCCCAGTGTTTTACATCAATGTTGTCCATTAATAGTATCAAATTGAAATGCAAAGATGATTATTGCAGCAATACCCATAAGCCTTATAGTCTGTATCTTATTTCAAGTTTATCAGCAGCTTCACTCCAGGAACCACTACTGATACAACTACACAGAAAGTACACATTCTTTAAAATACACTTTTCATTTTTATAAAGGTTAACCTAAAAAGGAATCAAGCTACCACACATGATTTGTAGCTTGTTGCATATTTACTAAAGTAATGGATTTATATATTTTTTTACCATTTATGAGAGACAATTCTTTTCCTTCAGTTGTGTGAAACAAATGTGATGAAACGTTGGTGGAAATTTCTATCACAGATTATTTTCTTGAATTTCAGAAACTAGCAAGTCAGACAAATACAAATGAAAGGGCAAAAGTATTTGGCTGATGGAGAAAATGAAAAAGCATCCTGTCTATGCAAATATCCCCAGCAGCAGACACTTGGACCACAATGTTTATTTTAATGCATGCAGAGTGAGTGAGAAAAAAATTCTTTTTTTTTCCTGTAATATTTCAAAGCTTTCAATCTTTTTATTAATATTATATATACAGTCATGGGCCTGCTGACATTACTACTGTGTTGAAAAGCTTCTTGTATAGCCTGTATGGCTGAGAATATATGCAAAACTCAGCCAAAGGCACAGAGCAGAGATCACACACCCTAAACCCATAGAGCACAAGATCAGCAAGATCATTCCATAAAGCTTTAAGGTTCCATATTAAAATCATCATTGTATGTGATATTTTCTCTCTGCTATTTCACATATAAGAGAAAACATTTTTGCCATAATAAGCACTCTGAAAACTTCAAAATGTTTGCACAAGACATCTGTGAAGAATCTTCTGTTGCAGTTGTATTTTTTTTCCTAAGACACTACTCATATTTTGAGTTCAAAACCAAAAAGATTAGACCCTTGGTTTCCAGTCTCATCCAAAGCACAGTGTTCCTACTTTGGCACAGAGACTCAGCAATGACCCCAAAATAAACAGTAAAGCTTCCACCCCTTTAAACATACTATGTCTATGATATATCTCAAATAGAAAGTATGGGAAGGCAGTGTGTTCAACTAAGCAAAACAAAGGCCAAAGTGCAGGACCTTCTTGGATCTCTTCCTTGCCCTGAAGCTGAATTACTGAATGATGGTGAAGACTTCACCTCTGTGCACCTCAGTTTCTAAAGCTATAAAATGGGAATGAGGGTGGTGAGGCACTGGAACAGGTTGCCCAGAGAAGCTGTGGATATCCCCCTGGAAGTGTTCAAGGCCAGGTTGGATGGAGCTCTGAGCAACCGGTCTAGTGGAAGATGTCCCTGCCCATGGCAGGGGGGTTGGAACTAGGTGATCTATAAGATCCCTTCCAAACCTTACCATTCTATGATTCTGTGAATAACAAGTTAATCTACTGCTTATATAGCCAGGACACATGCATATTTGTAAACGTTTTGAAGGTACTCAGATTAAATTAAACCTAAAAAAAGCAGCTTCCTTTATTATTTATACATTAATACATTTAGTTTGATTTCAAAGTAGACACTAACTTTATAATTAGAAATCCTGGCCTCTACTTAATAATAATGCCATGGATAATGCTACTTACATAGCAGTTTTAAACTACAGGCCTCAAAGCATTTTATCTAAGACAATATTGTTGTATTCATTTTACAGACACAGGAACTGAGGCACAGGAAGAAATGAGTTGCTCCCATTCAGCAGGCAGAAGTTACATCTGGTCAGTGTCCTAGCTACAAGAACTATCTGCCCAAGAAAAATAATTGAAACATTGGGGTTTTTTAGTGCTCATTAATTTTTCTTTATTTCCCAAGACAACCTATGTGTACTTCAGTGTGTTCAGGTACCAGTATAGCAAAACAAGTAGGAACTCAGAGTAGACAGTTAGGTGACTAAAGATCAGTCATTTAAGCTTGTACTAGTCACCTTGTAATTGCTTCATACTGAGTGGAGGAAAAAAGGGTACTTCTGGAGGGATGGTTTAGTTCAAAATAAATGTCTAATGCAGGGTAGGTGGAGGTGCTTGTTTCTTTTCACTGATTCTGAAGGAAACACAGAGTGACTGAGCTCAGACTTGCACAAGTGGCTCTCAAACACTTTAAGTTACGAGAGTGGTCCTTGCAAACTCACAGGACAAAGGGAAAAATCGTCTTTAAATTGCTACTGCTTTCTAGTCCATATACATGTAGCTACTTTTTCTCCAACTTTATACTTTTTTATGTTATTTGGGAGAAAACTTTCCAGTCAGGTGTTCATTTAATCAGCTGCCTTCTTAGCTGTTTATTTATTATCAGCCAATGTGACAAAAAATTTGCCAGACGTATCAGAGATGCATCTGCCTTGACAAGCCTAGATTTGCAAGGAGTTCGTTTCCATACACCTTGCACACTGCCCACCGCTGTTACCATTCCACAGCGCAGCAGCTAGGATCAGCTGCAGCCTCTTACCAGCACCGAGGGATGCTCAGCAGTACTCATGGCAGAGTGACCACAATTCAGTCTCGTCATTCGTCGGACAAAAATCACCATTAGCTCATTTTCAGGTCACGCTGACAAATATACCTTTCCACTCAAACTTTACTAAATGTTGAGGACACGCAAAAAAGGATTTTTATCTTATGGAATATTTCATTCGTTGAGAGGTGCAGCATCTTACATTCTGTACAATATTTAGAATATTTAATTTTTATTCTGTTTTCCTCCTAAGTCCTGAGTTTGCTGAGTTTCATTACATAAAGGCATTATGACAAGTACATAAGCATTCACTTAACAAAAACAAAACAAAACCCAAAAAACCAAAACCAACATCAATTTTCGAAGTTGCATGTACTTCAAAAATTTCCATTCCTAGGGACAGATTCCCTCTATTTCCAATACATATTGCTTCGATGACAATGTCATTTTCAATTATAATAATTTTCTGGTGTTGACAGAGGAAAGAAAGCAGCAGCCATACGTCATATTTGTGTGGCATTACGCCAGCTACATCTCAGGAGAGCTAAATCCAATTCTCAATTTACCACACATAAACACTAAGGAAGACAACTCCAATGTCCTTCACCCAGCCCTCCCACTTACACATGCAAAACAAAACAAACACACAAAGAGTTGCAAGGACAAAAGCCAAGACTTGCTTCTGTACTGAAACGCGCCCCCTACATGGAAAGGACCAGCAAATACAGAACCTGATGCTGTAGGCGGTTAAGTGCCTCAGCTTTACTGCAACCAATTAAAAGCGAATAGCCATAAAAGTGCAGATACTACTGTAGGGTAATAAACCAGACTTTATCAGTGACAGTGGTGCACATTACAAACTTCAAACTCATTCCTTGCTCTAATCCATCAGAAACTTCCTGGCTTTAACAGGCTATAAACAGCAGAAGCTTTGAAGTCCAAGGATTAGGATCACTAATAGACAGACTGAACGAGAGACTGGCTGAAGAGCCAAGTGGAATGCCCTGCATGGATCTGGAATAAAACAAGTTAATTTAATCAAACTGACCTCTCTCTAGCCACAGGCCAAGAGATTACAATGGTTATAACAGCAATAAAGGGACAAGGGATACTAGAAACAAATAGTTATTTGCTTCAGTGCAGTGCTTAGGCTAATGTAAGGGGAAAACTGCTTATGCTTTTAACTGTGCTCTCAAATCCACAATTATAAGCTCTGCAGGCAAAGGTGCTTTTTTTTTTTTAACTAGCTTATGACTTAGTGGTAATGGAGGCAGAAAAAGATTAAACACATTTTAATTTTCAAGAATTTCTAAATGAAAGGTTAATAGAAAGATTTAACAAAAAAGATCGTTCTAGTGATTTATTTGCTTTGAATCTCCTGTATCTCAGAGTCACTCACAGCAAATGAGGAATCAATCCATTTGCGTTAAATCCACATGCATTCAGTGCTCACAGAACTGAATATAACACTAAGCATTTTTGTTTCTAGAAAAAAAAACTTCTTACTGTAAAAAATTCCAGTTATCATCAATTTATACACAACACTTCCCACTCTAAAGGACGACAAAACATTTAACAAACCACTAAACTTGAGGTGTTTAGCACAGCAGTATTACAGAACCCTTTTTCAACCAAAAAGGCAAATGAGCCAAGTGAATGGTAGCAACAGCTTGGCTCTGAGAAGTTGTTAGAAGATGGTAAATTGAGACAAGTGGCCAGGGATTAATTTTTACATTGTATCTTGCTGCTATGCAGAATAGCTAACTTTGAGGACCGGAAAACAGCAGCAGCTGAAGCCTCTGAAAAGAGAATTATAAAGCAAGGAGTCCTAACAACACGCTTCATTCACTACAGAAGACAGAATAATCCACAAGATTCTGTACCACCAAACAGCATTTTTTTGAACATGTATTCCTAGAAGGCAACATTTCTTCTCCCACAAAATCACCATATTTTCAGATGAGAATGACAGATTCAGATGTACAGCATATAGCAAACAAACTCATTTACAGCTACTATATCTACAGTATTTAAGCAAGAGTGAGGAGACTTTAATTGCCCAAAACAATGCTCAGGATTTTAGTATTAGTGTTTGGAACTTGGAAGCAGCTCATCCTAGGAAGCAAAAAGCCATGGAAATAAAATGAGCAGCACTGGAGTGGCTGTCTGGCACTGGAGGGATTACCACAGGCCAAGCCTAGCTACCTCCCTTTACATGGGGCAATGTCTCCTGGCTCTCCCATTTACTCCATGGCAATTTCATAAAGGAATTCACCAATGCCAGGAACTATGCTTCCAGCTGAGGGCCTGGGAGAAGAGTAAGAGCAGCACGGTCTCAGGATGCAGACAGCCCGGGGCTGGGAAAAACAGAGCAGCCACAGCACATGCAGTGGTGTTATATGGAAGAACGCAGAGAAACACGGGATTAGGATCTTGGGGTTTGAAAACGTGGGCAGCAAGCTGTAAGGACTGGGCAGCCTGAGACTGAGGTCCTGGCATGAGGGAATATAGTATGGCAGCATGCCAGCCCAGCAGATATCCATGCCAGCAAAGCACACCTCAGCTGCTGAAAATTAAACAAATTCATCAAGAGATACAGCACTGAGTTCAAATCCGGAGTCATTAACAGACTTTCAAAACCAAATCTTCTTCCAACAATCTACACATTTAAATCATTTAGGAAAAGGTCTGTGAACGTGTCCACATTTTACAATAACCATGAATTTAAAAAATTTAAAATATTATGCAGACTTCACCAGACTCACTCATAAACACTATAAAGACCAACACAGTATGTATAGTTACGTTGGAAACAGAAGCATTTAAAAAAAGGCACATATGTCTCGTCTTACTGGGCTAGCAGTAGCATTTTCACAGGATATTCTCGTGCTGTGGGAACTTCTTGTCAAACACCCAAAATGTCCTAAGTGTTCATTTCATCAGTCAAAATATTCACTTAGTTTATAGCTCCAAGCATTCAAACTACTTTGCTGCTTTGAACCACATTTGCCCTAGAAAACAATCTAGCAGAAGCAGTATTCACTGCGATGAGAGAGTGTCTACAGAGAAACAAAACCAAGCATTGACAAATCAAAGACAGGTCTCCCCTTACGACTCCCCGAAATAAAGTTAAGGACAGAAACGTTTCTGTAACTATTGCATCTGTTACCTTTGATTCAGAAGGTAGCAGCACAACCATTAGTATGCTTTTTTCTTTCTATCCACTTCAGCTTTTCTCATTTCACTTTCAAAAATTTTGCCACAAAAAAAAAAAAAAAAAAAAAATCTAAATTTGTTATTTTGAAAGTAACCATGAAATAATTTTTAAAGACATACTAATGAAGCAGAAGAGAGGTCCTTCTGTAACAGGTGCAAGCAGGCATGCTACCCCCAGTTTCACCCTCCTCCACTACACCTACCATGGGGTCTTACCTTCTGGTGGATTCTTATTCTGGTTGTTCCAGACAACTAACAACTTTGATAGACTAGGCACTTTAGACACCTCTGTGATGACTCGGAAAAGGCTCTCCACCCGGTCATAGGTTAGAACTATGGCTGTGAAGCCTTGGGACTGAGGTGGGATCAGTGGAAGGAAGAGTGGGTTGCTCACACTGCTCCATTTCTGTGAAGGAAAACAAGAAAACAGGAAAACAATTTGATTAAAGTGACTTATCACAGCAGGGAGTAATTCACGTACCCAGGGCCTAACCATCAGGTTTGGAATTTGCTCAGATCAGGCAGGTTGACTCTCCAATTCTAGCAACAGGGGACTTCAGCAATTTCTCAAAACCTTTATTCCAATCTCCTCCTTAATTCAGTTTTCATTTTTGCCTAGCTGTAACGTTGCAAACAAGAGGGGGTTTAGGCAAAAAATAAAGTGGAAGAGGCAGATAGATTTGTGAAGCAGGAAAACCACGGTGAACTTTGAATCCAGCTAGCATGACTCAACCCTCATTTACTAATCACTATTTCAAGACATTTATATTTATAGTCAGGACTCCATAAACAAAGAGAAACTTAACCAGCACTACAATTTCAGAAGCAAAAAAGAGCTAACAACAACAAAACCAAAGCAGCAAGAACACAAACCTGGCATAAAACATGTACCCAAGCAAAAAAAGGCAAAAGCAGACAATAAGAAGAATAATGTACTAGCTTCCACAAAACCATGTATGTTCAATAGTGAAAAAACACCTACTGCACTTAAAAAAAATAAAGAGGCACAAGATGCAAAGATGAATTTCAGAGAGTTACCTACTCATTCTGAATTTTAACTAGGGCATCCCTTTCAAGACTTAAAAGGTCTTACTTCAATATGCTGCCAGCATAAGGAAGCCAGCTCAGCTGGCAATAGGCAGGACAGACAACTAAATTCTCACTGAATGTGCCAACCTCCTTTGGAGCTGACAACGTGGGGGATGAAGCAGTGAAGAGACCATTCGACAGGAATGAAAGTGCCGGCATTTCAGTCTCAACTTTTCCATTCCAGCTGACGTTCCAAGCAGGGGTCGGACAGAGAAGCAAAGGGAAAAACAAGACATTTTGGGATGAAGTGAAAAGGGGAGTTGGGAAAGCAGAAACTGAGTGATGCTGTTTTGCCGAGAAGGCTTGAATTCCAGCCTGTAAAAACCACGAACACTCATATGAGGTTAGTAACTGTCAGCAGTTTACAGAAATACCGAGAGAATCTCCAGCTAAACTCGTACCATAAGCCTGCTAGTATCAGGAGGAAAAGAAGTTTTACAGACTCAAAGTTATCAGCTCATATTTGCAGGAAATAAACTTTGCAATTTTCTGTTCCTTATTTAGTCTTTGGGTTACTTTATACACCAATCAATCACCCTCCTCATGGGAGGATAAATATATGAGGTGAAAAACAGACACTTAAAGTTAAGCACAGTACTGGCACACTGTTTTATCCAGGATAGCCTAAAGGTATGTTCCAGGCAAGGATCTGTCAGCAGGAATAATACCTCTTAGTAGACTTGCTCCAATAGTCAGAAGGATGAACTAGTCTTCAGCTACACATACTTTATCTAATCTGGTATAAGTAGCATTCAACATAAACTGTTTGTGAGGTTCCTAATGGAATGCATGAAGGTCTAGTTTTTACCCAACAGGAGTAACAGGATAATGTAGAAATAGTAACAGCGTAATACAGAACTTCAGTTTATGAAAGGGACATGGTTACCTGCGATAGCAGAGGACTACACTCAGAGATTCAGAAAATACATAACCCTTACTTAGCAACTGATATGTGCAGAGACAAATCTGCTTTCAGAATATCACATTTTCTAAAATTCAAGCTTTTACACATACTTTTGCTAATTTTACAAGACAACTGGTGGCAGATGAGGACAGCCCTCTGATTTTGCCGCAGCTTCAATAATTCCTACAGCAAATCACAATCTAAATGCTACCAGAGCATAATCCACCTCATTAAAGCTTTACAGACTTGCTTCCACACAAGCCCCACCCCAAGACTGCTACCACACAAATGACCCTTGTAATGTTGCGCAGCTTCTTAAAAGAACCTTCAGAAACCTCTTTTCATTAATACTTGAAGCAGAGGTTTAACACAATACTCAGCAGAGTATCAAGACAATCTCATGTTTCCGCCCTGCGAGAAGAAATAACTGGTAATCAATGGGCAATGCTGTATTTACTACCTATGGATGAGTATCACCACCTAAATTAATGGGTCCCACTTGAAGTTTATCTAGCAACTTTTTCTCTCTATCCACAGTACTTCCTAATAAATTACTTGCCATAATATCCTTGGAAAAGGATTATCACTTTTCTATCATTTAAGAGTATTTTAGGTACTTACTGAAAAAAATACAGATGTACTTCTGCCAGCACACGTGCCTAAAAAATTATCACGCTTTCTCTTAAAAACCTAAGTTTTAGGTACATAACTTAAATTCCAACTTTTACGACTTTTAGAAAAGCATGAAAATTCTCCCATTGGTTATAACTTAGGAAAAATTAGACAACTTTTGAGGTGGTTTTGCTCATGTATCTACCAAAGGATGGTGGAGGGAGGGAAAAGCCTGTAGACATTAATGGATGGGAGAATCAAGCCCCTCATTTGAGAAAAACATTTCAAAAAGGCAATTAAGCATCTCTCAAGTGCCATTAAGAGCCAACCCCCTGCTGCCTGCCTGAAGAGTGTGTCTACAGTCTGAGACCTATTGACCCCACTTTCTGCAGGAAATCGGGCAAATTCAAGCCTCCATAATTTGCTAAAGTCTTCCAGATTTCTGCCTGGGAAAAGCAAACCATACAGGCAATTAATTCAACAGCAACATAATTAAATCTCCATTATGGCAGCAAAGCATGAAACGGGTAATGACACAGGGATGGATTCTCCCAGTCACTGCTCAAGAAACCAAGTGGTGAAGGAACATTAGCTCCAGTCTCATCTTTATAAACATTCTTGATGGAAACTCACAGTAACTTTCACTTTCAGAAAGACGGGCAAACAGTAACAGTGGACTGATCATCCATCACCTTGCCTTGACAAAGTGCTGACACTCAGCTATGGATAAGACAGCACTTCACTCTTGCCCTCCCAGCTAATATCATTAGAGGAGCCAGGATAATTAATCTAAGATTAACAGGTGGTTTGCTGTGAATCATTTTTATGGGCAAAAAGAATCAAGTTCAAATGCCAGTTTCCTAAGAGTAATCTCACGTCGCTTAAGTCTCGAAGTATCAGTTGTCTGGCAGCTCTTTGCCAATTCACATGAAAAGCCAAAGTAGTAAGACCTGAATGTCATTGAGAACTTGGGGATAGCCTGAAGCCGGGGAGAGGGGAGAATTCAGGAATGGGTATGTATACAGTTAAGGACTCAGACTGCTGCAGCTGTCCCGTGCGTGCTTTCCATAACTGTGCATGTGCAATAATGCCTTAGAAATAAGGCACCTTCCTTTACAATAGATACATCAAATATTGCTCTCCCTCTTGGTTATTAAAAACAACTTGCTTCTATTTTAGGAAAAGTTAATAAATTAAGGACAAGGTATCAAGGAAGTTGAATTCTCATTATGCAGGATGCTTAAGGTTGGACTCAATGTGGAGTCTTCAGGTTCAAGGTAGCAGGGAAGTTTTAAACAGACTGTTCTTAGCAGGGTACAGAAGTGAGATAGATGGGAGCTTCAGGACGTCAGTGAAGACAACTGGACTGAGAACTGGCCAATCATTACAAATACTACAGAGCCTCAAAGGTACTGGCAAAATACCAGACACAATTAAGGCAGGGTCCTACCCCAAAACTTCTTATCCAGGTGTACAGAGTACCACTGAAAGAGACTTGAAGAAAGACACAGCAGACACCTTACAAACTGCATCACAGAACGGTCTCTAGGAAAACAAGGCTGTGTAACATGTCCCATATTACAGAATAGAGTGAAGAAGTTCCCAGCTATCATTCAGTGGGAAAACTCAGCAACATCACTGCAGAAGAATAAAATTTAACTGCTCCCACGAACAAGACAGCGGGCTTTCCTCCCAGTGTATTTTATTTTCAACAACTAGACTCAGTGCTTGTTGTAACCAACATATTAGTGAAACCACACAGTCTGAACAACAACAACTCACTGACTTTTAAAAGCACAGAGGTAAGGAAAACAGTGTGTTGAACTTAAACAGCAGCTAAGCAGTTCTTCGACACGTCTAAGCAAAGCAGGGATATACATCCCCTGCCTCTGTGGATAAGGCTTTTTCAGCTGGGTTGTTCTGAATATTAGTCTAACCTCAATATGGTTTCAATTATGAATTACCAGACAAAAAAAAAAAAACAAACTTGATTTATTCTATTTTTCTCCAATTATTCATGATAAGTTTTTATTGAATGCTTTGAGAAAGTATTTCATCATGCTTCCCATCCCCAACTGGTCATAGGGCAAAATCAAAGGAATGAACCCTCTCTACTTCTCCAGAGGCAACCACAGCACTTACACTCTGCAGAATCACAAGCCATTTCATGTTTAGGTGAAGATTATAAGCCCTCCTCAAAAACATTTTAGCCACAAGACACACACGACTTTCTACCTGTTCCTTCCTGAGTGATGAAATCTGATATTGTCATGAATCATGAATTTTGATTGCCAAAATGCATCACGTAACACTCAGATGTTCAGCATCATTTTTTTGTTTAGCCACTTAAATCTAATCAGCCATCTGAGCCGTTCTGACAGAATCTACTGGTTGAACACATTCTTTGATGTAAAAACTCAGCTTCAGGCTCATCTCTTCAACTCCTTAATTTCAATAATGTGTCAAAGGAATAGATATGCAGTGAGAACAGGAGAATTATCAATAACTGAGTTCATATTTATAGTTGTCATAATAATTATGCTTTTTGGAATCCCTCCATCAATTTTATTGCCAGTCTTTTGTAAGAATAAGAATAATAAGAATATTATAATATTATAACATTATAACTTTAATAAGAATATTCAAACAATTGGAAAGAGAACCAGGAAAAAGATTCATGTTTTTCTATAGTGTTGTTTTTTTTTTCCACCACCCCGCTGTAAGTCTACGTAGCAGCACCTGACCCAAAAAACCCACATTATGACAATCTGAATGGGGAAAACGGAGCTTAACATACCTTAGATGCTCCCAAATCCAGAAATGATAGGGACTACGGAAACGATGACTTGTGGAATCCAAAGCAACAAAGTCCCATGGCTTTTTTGTTTGATTTTTTTTTTTTTTAAGTTAATGACTCCCATTACATAAAATAAAGCTGTACAGTTATGAAGCTACAAGAGGCATCAGGCAGTGCAACAAACAAGGTTAGAACAAGAACAATGAGATCCTTGCCTTTGGCCGGCAAAATTGTACAGTTTCTTTGGGTGTGTCTCAAAACCTGCATTGCTAAGATTAAAAACCTATGTCTCGTATGTTTAGGTGTCTACTTTTAAGCTAAAGGAAAAAGCTCTTAGAGCAAACAAAACCCAACAGTATTAAACAGTTAGGTGTAGTCTTAAGAACTAAAATGCCATTCAAGTGAAATATATGAAATCCAGTTTCTGGTTCTGTCAACCAGATAAAAAATTTGTTTTTCATGCCTCAGAGGATGTAATTTACAACAGAAATAAACCTACACACTAGATACCAGCCACACAACACAGGATAACTGTGAGGTTATCTGTCACTGGGTAAGAGAAGAATCCTAACCTCTGGGCAGGTAAGTTAAAGAACCAACTGTTAAATCACGTTTCACATACACACACACACACACAAAAAATCAGTATTTATAGCTGAATACATATGGTATACTCAACTTGTCCATAATATCAACACTGGAAAAACGTATTGATAAACTGAAATTTATTTAGTATATGAAACACAGTAAATAGAGCAAAATTTCACCCAGCTGATTCAAACCATCACACAAAGTAGCTGGAAATTCAGCAGGATCAGAAACCTAATATTGTTCAATGGAAAAAATACCAGATGTGCATTGCCCAGAAAAGTGCCATCTTGTTCTCATTTGCAGGTACATAAAAAAAGCGTATGTTAATATTTGCTTAATGCTTTAAAGATGAGGAATGGTACTAGGACTGAAGTACAGTTATAACAGTGGCATTGTCTGGAGACTGAGGGCTGTAAAATACTAGTCAAAAAGCTTAGAAATAGTTTAATTGCTCAACAAGTGTCAACTGCTTGGTAACTGGCAGAAGCTCACAAAGTATGCTGTAAATGAACATCCTACTTGGGCTTTGCTAAATGAATGGCACTTTTTGCACTAAGTTAATCTGGCTACTTCAGTTTAAACCAAATGATGGTGCTGGTTTTTTGCCTCACTGGGAGAAATGAAATCTGGTATGTTTATTGTTCAGCATACTGATATTCTCAAGTGATTATTAAACTATGGTCTGTATCATCCAAGGTCAAAGTTCAAAAGCTACCCCTGACAAAAGAAAACTCTAATGTTTTATAGGTCTACATTATAAACTGGCTTCAAGAATTTCAACAAAAGCAGCTACAGAAATGTGGAAAAACCCTTACTCATTCTTCAGAAACCCATATATGTTACCAAGGTATGAGGCAAAGTACGAGTAGAATTTAAATAATCTACAAAGAAGCACAAGTGAGAAAGCAATTTACCTCTATTAGAGCATAACAAAGTACTTAACTGAAGATAACGGACCACATCTCAAACCCAGGTCATTAGTTCTAATCCAGTCCAAACTGGTAACTATCAGAAAGCACACCACAGAAGCAGTCATTTTCTGGCTTAAATGTAACTGATTGCCCCTGCCCAATGGCTAACGGCTGGGCCAAGAAATACAAAAGGCGTTAAATCCCATGCTTGCACCAAAAGACTGTCTGAGTCATAAAGGACTCAAGCAGTCCAGGAATGAATTTCAGGCCCCAAAATCATCACTTGCCCCTCTTCATTAAAAGGAGGAAATATCTTGTAGTGCATTTTTTATTGAAAGTACCATCCCATAACATATTAGCATGTTATATGCTACTAGTCTTCCATTTCCTCAACAGGATAGGGGATGAGTAGGAAAATAATCCCCTTTAAAACGTACTTTTATTTTTCAAAAAAGGCCAACAGTCTTCAGTCAACCAATACAAGCACATAAAACTGCTTGGATCACTTCCTCAATGCAATGTACTAAGTATGGCATTAATTGCATATGCATTTATCTCCTGCGTACATTATAGTCCCTCCTGCTGCAAAAACACCATTCTGTACTGCTGCTGTATCCACACTGTGGTGAAGATACTCGGGCAACAGTCTCACTAGTATTTTGAGCCAACACAAGCCAAACTAACGCCAAAAACGCAGCCTTCCAGCCACCCGGTCCCTCCCTCACTCTCCCCCACTCCTCTTTTTTTTTTCTTTTGCTGGGTAAGTTTTACATGAGGAAAATTATTTCAGTTAATTCACCACAAGTGCATTAAAAAATTAAAAAAGAAGGTAGCACACAGAGAGAGAAATCGTCATCCAGCTGTAGAATAGTGCAGGACTGCTTCTTTTGGCCACAATACCTGCTTATAGTGGTCTAAAACGTTCGGGAAAGTACAGACTCAACACAAGGTGTTTCTTTGTGTTGAGATTTGAGGGATATCTACGGAACAGGAATAAAGCTTATCTCTATGCATATCTAGCCATGCGCATGCCTCACTGATTTTATTAAATGCAAGCATATCACTTTTATGCTGATTGTCCAAGATAACAGCCATTCCCTAAGATAAAAATTTAAATGTAAATTTGCTGAAAATAAAGTAATCATTATTATGTCTGCATATATGTCCTAATTCCTAATTTGAAGTATCAGAGTTCAAAATACAGCAAAGAGAAAATCTTCAGCAAATAGCCATAAGTCCCTACCAGTCCTACACTGCAAGTGACATCAAACTTGCGGCAGTCTTTTGTGAAAGATGCAGCTTTCTCTTCATAAGTGGTGGTGTTACAAACGTATTTAATCAGATCTTTGAGGGTCCTAAAAACCTGTTTTATCTAGCTTGCTTACAGGCTGTAATCTGTTTGTTAACTCAAAATAGATTCAAATCACAAGGCTGCAATGTAATTGCAGTTCAATTATAATTGAATATTTATTATATTATATATATAATATAATCATACTACAACACAATTCAACAAAATGTAGAGCAAAATGTGCACCTTGGAGAGCTACAAGCTAACCTAACTGTCAAAGTAACATTTTTACTACTTTATTTTACATCTGAAGCAGCTGCAACAATTGAGCAGCAAAGCAATTAACCAAGACATTTTACCGAGCCCCATTTCTCTGTTACTTCTCAGGATCCTAGTGTCGTACTAGTGACATATCCTATAAGCACACAAAGAAAAAGAAGCCTTAAAGCCAGGAGACAGCCAAGGATTCTCTTCAGCTAAGGATTCTCCTCTTCATGATGATCTTGCACAGACAGTAAGCTCTTCTTTCTGCTAGAAAAGTGTGTTTGTCCCAGCAAGTAAGCTCATAAACTCATTAGAGCTGGCCTTTTCTGTATAAATATTCCACAGAGAAATCCAGGCTCTCATTTTCAAAACCTTATTACTCAGAGCACGGGGATCTAAGCTCTATTAACAGCCTTGTACTGATTAAAGACATAAATGGCAATTGCAGTAAGTCCCTTGCCTTACACTGGTGATTGCACCTTTGCACCTTCTGTTAATCCGCCTACAGCTTGTACATACTCCTTCTGCAACTCCACGTTTCTATCTCAGCTGCCTAACAGGAACAAGAGTGCACAGAAGAGCACTGCATTTAATCATTACCGACTACAACATCCCAGGGAACAACAAGCAGAGCTACAGGAACTGGATGCTGAGCCAGTCAAGTTTGAAGGCAGATTACACAAGGCAAGTTCTGGAGGTACAGCTCTAGTCAGTAACATAAGAATTTGCGACCGCCAGTTACTCACACATTTCACTGTGGTATTAACATTAACTCGCAGGTGCTTCATCTTAACACTTACCTACATCCTGGCCTTGGGGCCAACCTGAAATAATGTGCTTTAAATGCTTCAGTCTTGGAGTTTATTTAGAGAAGAATATGGCAATTTTCTTGTAAATGAGGAACATGTTCGAGTCATGTCCAGTTATTTTGTCGTCTTAGAGTTAGAGGATACAGTTGCCATCATCTGGTACCTCAAATGTACATAGGTACCAGTTTTCCAACTATAACGTTTCATCCAGGCTTACTAGAAATTGTAACAGTGCTGTTGAGTGGACATCAGGCAGGAGCTTAGATGAGAAACATACTCAGGCTCAAGTGGATCACTATTCTCCTGACAAGCAGACACCAACGGTGGAATTCAGACTAGCGCAATTATTAAAAAACCCCAAGATTAAAGTAACTATTATTAAATTTATTGACCAATTAAATTTAGTAGCGGGTACTGTATATATGTTATCTTCTAAATTGTCTGAAGTTAGAAATTAGCTGAGTCCTGAAAAATATGCTCCCCTATAGACCACAGCTGGAATATGCTCTCACCTCAAAGAGATAAAATATATTCACAGAAAAAAAAATATCCAAGATAAATTGGAAAAGGGTCCAGTTATTTGCGTTGAATGAAAGAACAAGGGTCAAAAACAGTGTTAGCTGGCTTTAAAAAGAAGAAAGAAAAGAGCCTCATGAAAGGAAATTTTCATACATGCTTAGAGTAGTTATCAAAATCCCCAGTTAAAGATATCACAGGGTTGTGCACTGCTGTTCTACAAATTTAACTGCTCTTGAACAATTCCCAATCTGAATTCTATTTTCTTTAACTGACCCTCTGAGAAAGGGTCACAAGCACTCTGTGTTGCTGGCTAATACGGAGCTTACACAGCCCATAAAGGAACTTAGGACATTTCTGTTTCATACTGAAGCAAGAAATGAATTCATGCACATATTAAGCAATTTTCATAGACTAGGATAAACATCAAATTCTTTCAACTGAGACATAAATCCACCAAGGAACTGACCATTCGTGGCATGAGAGAGTCATGATACAAGGTGTTAACTCCAACGCCCTGGACCAATTCCAGCCCTCTCTAACTGCAGTCTGCCTTCCAGCATTTCTTTGCAATTGCACATTGATACAATATTCCTGCCTACTCCTTGTACTGCCCTATCACAGTAACGCTGTTACTTGTTCCTCCACAGTTTCAGAGTTCTGTTTCTGTATGTCGCTGTGTCTGTGGTTATAAACCTTCTGCTTAAGAACCTCCAGGTTGAATGACTAACATAAATATTTTTTCCAAGTATATATTAAAAAAAAAAAAAAAAGAAAAAGAAAAAAAAGACCCTGCTTGCTGCTCAAAGTAAGATTAACTTCCACAGAAGTGGACAGGTTTCCAGTATAGGAGAGAACCCAGGAGAAGATGTTTTTGCACCCCCTTTAAAGACTGAGTAAACCTCAAGCCATTTTCTTCATTTTGCTAGCTGTTTCAGGGTGCTTGTTTTGCTAGTATAATGTAAAAGTGATCCCCTTCTTGCAGATTACATACTTCTTGTGCAGCTTAATTTCCTCCTTAAATACTGACAAGCGCAACATTTTGTCTCTAGGCAATGACAACAGTAGATTATTCATGCTTTTGGCTAGGCAATGGAAAATCATCTTCTGAAATCCAGCAATGAGCTTCTGACTCTTTCTCAGCAGCTGTTCACACTCCATCGGCCTGAAGAGTTTGAAGTAAAACACACTCTACTCCTAAGCTCTCCTACCCAGCTTTCAGAGGAACTCTCTCTAAACCACTATAAAGTGAGACAGTTAACAAGTCTGGTTTTACTACTAAAACAAAACTTTTTTATATTTTGACACAGAGAAAATTAACTGATTATGAGTGAAAATCATCTGCAGCCTTTTATATAGTAAAAAATCAGAACCAGCTGCTTGGTGCAGAAGGTTAATTAATACTCTACTATTTCTTCTTAACAGAGGTGGGTTCAACTAGTAAAACATTTTATTTTTAAGGGAAAAAAAATTCCCCAGCAAAACTTTGATCATCAGTTTCTGTATAACGGAAATTACGTAGAAATAACGTGGATAAAATTGTAGGCAAAGGAATAATTAGCTATTTTATCAGAATTACATGAAAAAGCCTTGCAGATTGTCTAAGATCTTCAGTATTTCTACTATTGCCACCGCAGTTATTCATTTTTAAGAGCGCTAAACTCACACTAGATTCAACAAAAATAAAGAAGTATGTGTGTATGCATGCATGAAAAATAAATATATAAACAAGCAAGAAATTTAGTGTGTGCAATAGCAAAAGTTGAAAGTTCACATTTCACTGCCAGGACACAAAATGAACTGCTAGTTATTTTGCCAGCTGTCATAAAATATATTAGCTTCATCTGTGCAAGTTACCAACACAACACATACACACACAAACACACATACACACACACACATACACAGAATTATTACCAACTCACATAGCACATACCTTTTATATGGGGGGGAATCAAACCCACAATTTGTTTTACAAGTAAATCAAATTAATTCACTTACCACAGCTGGAGGATCATTCCATTCTTCATAAGAAATGGCAGCATATGGGTAAATTCTATCATTGATAATCTGAAGAGTAGCAAGAGCAATTGCTTTCATCGATCGAAAATATGCTTCCCAGAACCACCTTGCCTGTAAAGAGAATAAAGTTCACTTTCACAGATCCAGTGCTTAATAATCAATTTTGGCTTGCCATGCACTATCTGTTCCATGAAGTCTACATGTCAGGTGGAAATTAAATTAGGAGGCGTGTTTATTGTACCTAGGTATATTTTCATAGAGCCTGAAGGCTTCAAACTCAACCCCATCCCCAAAAAAAACAGGACTTACAGCCAATAAAAAGAAGCAGCAGCATTACTTTGCAAGTGATTAAATAGAATGAGAATACTTCAAGGAATCAGTTACTTTCACACTTTTATCATGTTTTCCTCTTGAAAAGTGTCAAAAGCAGTTTGACTATAGATCAGAAGAAATGCTGTTATACTCGTTTTTTCCAAGGCAGAGGAATCTGCAGTGCAGCTAAATAGCCCAATAAAAGCATGCAGCTTAAAAGGTGGAATTTAGAAGTCACTTCTTAACATCAGTATTAGAGGCAGCTGATCAGCTAGAGAATTTCCGTACTCGTGAACCCTACCAAACTGACACCTTCCCAACTCTTCCAAAAACCAAGTATTATTTATACAACTAAATATTAAGATTTTTACATAAAAGTACATGGACATGCCAATTTGTTACTATCATTAATCTAGGCTAATTTACAACACTGGCAGTATAAAACTGCTGAAATGAAGTATGTGATTTTCTTAGATGCACTGAATTTCACAGATGAGTCATTTTCAAGCTAAGGTCCTGTATGGCAAGTTTTATTCTTGTCTCAGTTTCTGTGTAGGACAGGAATGCTGGAAGAAAAACAGGGTTTTGGAAATGAAAATGCTGACTTCTCTGATTCTCTGTTAGAGACATAAACATACTTCTAAAACGCCTAGAACCATCAAATGATCCTGTAGGACCCCATCCAGCCCAGAAGGAAATATGTTTTGCCAGTAGATGTAGTTCAAGAGTTTTGGCCCAAGATACATTAATTTTTTCAACCTAATTTTTCCTCAGGAAACTCCAGCACCTTGAAGCATCCAGAGGTAATTTATTTTGCAATCTCCATATGGTTCAGTATCAACTATAAGAGTATGCGTTTGCATCTAGGTAGTAGAACAATTAAAACAAAAGACAATTTTAGTTAATTGGAAGCTTAAGAAGCTTTCAGAGCCAGAATACAACAACTGAAGACAACATACGAATTTGGGCAAGCGCTCTTTTGCTATGGATTCCTTAAACAGCAAAAAGGCTCTAAAGACAGGCCAGTTTTAATCACATGCTATGAGAATATTAAATAATATTATTTAGTATATTAAGTTACCGAAGGAATACCAAGCTTTTGGAGGTACAGACTTTAAGCTGAATCAGAAATAATTCTCGTTTAGCTGTTGTTAACAAATTGCCAGTGTGTCTCACTCTGCAGCTCATTACTTTTTAATAGAAGAGTGATTTCTACATGTACACCATGTGCTGGAACATTCCTAGGCTATGCAACAGTGTACAGGAAAGATTACAAGTAGGGAAAATGCAAATTCACAAGCAAACCTGCACATATTCATTCATATGCTACCTTGTACTTTACTCTGAGTGTAAACTATGGGATTCAGAATTAAAGACCTGTTGCTAAAACACTGGCCCAAAACTACTCCTTGGTAGTCTGAAAAAGGTTCTTCAGAATAGTTCTGTAAATATTTAAGATGAACAAATCCATGTTACAATTAAAAAAGCATACTAGGGAAGACGTAAGTGCTCTATGGAGCACTACTTTTATTATGAGAAAACATTAACAACCATAAGCCTTACTACTTCAGAGTATATCAAAATTTTATTAAGGAGACTGATGAGTATGCCCGAAAATTACACTTTTCTGGTGCTTGTCATCCAGAGTGAGTGCAAAGCCATTTCACTCTAGAAAGGAATCACTTCCCCCTCCTTATTTCTCTCCTTGGTAGGACTGAACAGCTGTGCTGATTACCAAGAACACAGAGCAAAATTAGTATTATGTCCAACTGTAAAAGCAGAACAATTATATAAACAGGTAAGAATAAATAATGTCTGCCTTCCTAAAATACCAAAAAGACACTAAATAAAGCAAACACCACATGCTAAGCAAAGACATAAGTATACCCTTCCCCATGCTCCATTTCTTAAGAAAAATGTATTACCCAGAACTCAGCAGCAACCGATTTAAAAAGAAACCCAGAAGCGGATTAAGAATTAAAATTGATCAGAACGGTTAACCTCTCTATTCAGGTATCCTAAATAAACAAGAGTAAGAACATGGATTCCAAATTTCATTTTCACATCAGACAACAGCATAGAACCACTGCTAAAAACAACACTAGGTAGAAGGAGAAATTATTTTAGGTAGCCTTTTAACATGTAACTTTATAAAGCAATTAAGTAGCTATTAATTGTGTGAAATACACACAGGACTGTGTATTTCATTGTTATTAAATGACAGCATATTGTTCTAACTCTAAGACTGTTTATTAATACTATCTATGATTATCTAGCTTCCTAACAATCAAAGCTGGTCTTCCTCCCTCAGCAAAACTAGGATGGATCTGATCTAGCTTCTCTCTGCAGAAAGAATGCTTGCAAATGTCAGGCAAAAGTACACCTCTTTACTAAAAGCAAAACTGGAGAAGAGGGCAGAGGGAATTTGCTTTTTATAGACTAATATTTATATAATTAATTTTTTGTAAAGAGCTAGAAAATGTTCCCACAGTTGCTTGTAATTTTTTGGAGCTGTGTTTCTTTAAGGCAGAACTCAAAACCTTCTAAGGGGATTCAAAGTCTCCAAACAGATGTTTCAGGGTCTCATTACTTCCTCCCCACCTTGTTTGCTTTTATAAAGCAGAACTGATTAACATGGCTTGCTAGTGTCTACTGCTCAGCATGCTAAGTTACTAAACATTTTGGGAAAGTTTTCTTTTGGGAAGATGTATGTCGATTCCATTTGAAATGTATTTTCTGCTCTACTTGGTGTGGTTGAAAAGCTTATGTTGGAATGTAACAAATACCTAGGGGGGGTAAAAATCCCATGAACACATTTGGGATACAGGAGAGAGAAACAACAATAACAAAAAAAACCCTGCTCCTGACTCCTATGCCAACTTTCTTAGTATTCTTAGATAGTTTTTCTGAGCTGCCCATTTCTCTTTCCCATATCTGTGAATTCAGAAGACTAACGGTTATACACTCAAGAGTAATTTGACACACTGGGTAATGTTTGTAAGGTACTGCAATGGTAAGATACTAATTAGAGCTACCTGAAAGCCTTCAGGATCTTGAAATAAGTGATCCATAATTACAGATCTTGTCTTCCACATAGCTTTGATTCTGCGCAGTCTACAACCACGATACAGTCAGGCTACCATTCCTTTCAACTTGAACCGAAATTAACTTCTAGTACTCTAGTAGTCTGCTTGATGAAGTTTCAGAATTTTCTAAGGAAACACACTACGTGGACAACAGACTTGTAGAGACTTGTAGATGTGTAAAGAATGATAACTTTGTATACACGTAAATACTGTTCAGGTCACGGGCAATCTAAATTGCAAATAGAGATCAAAAAGGTACTTTGTACAACTGCCAAAACAACACAGATGAAATGTACATTAACCTATGAGATCTTGTTCTGGGTATGTGGCTTACCAGGAATTGCAAACACATATTTAAGAAACACAACTTCTCTTCCCCTTCTAAATTTCTAGATAAACAGAAAATCTAGGATAGATCGAAGACGAAAGACAGAAAAGCATTACTTTCTATAACAGTTTTACCAATGTGTAAAAGAGTCAAATGCAGACTACTGAACGACTTGACTGAGAATGAGAAATACATTATATTATTGGGTTGCCCAGCGGGTTGGAAGTGATTGGAATAATAATAATAATATTAATTATAATACAATAGATACCCCATGAAATTAATTCATCTGAATTCAACTTCTGCAGAAAATTTTACAAAGCCAAGACAGCTTCACCACAGAAGCCAAAGACTGAAGGGATCAGAGACCAAACTCTTTCTCTCCAAGCGGTGAGCTCTGCAGACCGAGGTCACAGCCATGGGCATGCCAGTAAGCAGTTCTAAGTTGTCTCCCTTCCTTCCTCCCCACCCGACTTTCAACTGCTGCATCCTCATTAGATTGGCCACAAAAACCCACCACTTTCTGTAAAGGCTAAAACTGCTTAATATAATGTAGAAGTATTAATTTGTCTTTACAAATACACACATACCCCTTGAGGAACACCGGCAGTATCTGTAAGAGAAGAAAAAGTTTAGAAACTTTGTTTTCTTCCTCAGAACTGTAGATGGTATGGGAAATTTTGCATTCCTTCAACCAAGTAAGCAAGCATCCAACCCAACAGTTCCATTCCACTTGTTTTCAGTTCCAGGACTGTTCAAGCGGATACGAAGAACCTAAACTGACAATATTCAGCACACACAGGTACAGGCAAGAGCTTGGGACTGAAGCATTTGCAGTTATTTTCATAGGAGACAACAGGCAGCAGCATGCAGCAATAGGGCAGCTTACTCACAGAAAGTAACATTTATTTAGGTAAGGTGTTACTTTCCTTAGAAATAAACACACTTGGGGGCCTAGCATCTCTTTATAAGCTCTTTACAAGCCAGCACAGCATCAGGTTACAGAGTCCATTCACATAATGTTTACAAGTTCTAATGTTAAGGCCACTAATGGTGCTCCAGTGTAGAGTGCAAGACAGATCAACGTAAATCTTTCGATTCGTTCACAAAAAGAAAAACACTGGGCGTGAGGCAAGGAAAGGAATACTTTCTGCAACATTTACATCAATGGGAAAACAGTCCATGAAAGGAACTTTCTTGCCTCCTGCCTTTTCACAGCCCATGATTTGGTGGGAGTTGGTAAAGTTAGCAAAAGGGGAAAAAAGAAGATTCGCAAAAGAGTAGTAAAAGTTAACTGCCCATAAACCACCACTTCCCCCAGCTTTTAGGTCAGGCGCCATGATGCTGTAAGATTTTGCCCCACTGCAGGAGTTCAGTGTTTCCAAAATGCCTTGAAAAGGTTTACAAGGCCTTGAAACATAACCATTTTCACACTGGCTGGGTGACTACTTTAATGCTTTCCCTTCTTGGTGGCTCTGGGTGTTCCTGGTTTTTACTCCCTGACCAGCTGGGCTAGGGAATTCTGGCCAAAGAAAAGAGCGTGGCCTAGGTGCTGCAGCAGCACTGGCCTGGAAGCCAGAGTGATCTTACTCTTAATCCCGGTTTTGTTACTTACTTACAGATAAATGCTTGACATGTATTTGACTGCTTGCTTCTACTTCAGCCTCTCAGCAGTATGTGTAATATTCGCCTCACAGATGTTGTGAGACTTAACCATTATAGACTTTTCTAATTTTGGGGTGGACAGAATAATAGTAAAAATTTAACTTTATTCTCTCTTATTATTTGTAAGGAGAAACCTTAAAACTAATAAAACTAATATTAAGCTAACCACTGCTACCGAAGTAACTGACTGCGGCAACCCTTTGCTAAAACGTGTACCTTCAGTAGAGATATAAAAGATGTTACAAGAAATTCCTACAGCTCTGCTGTGCATCTAACAGCTCTGAGCGTAGAAGTTCATCCACCAAGAGCTTAAGTTACGTGTGATATTGTAATATAATCAAATTGTTTTTAAGTTACTGAGACCTAACAAGTTATTGCCCATCAAGCAAGCTACCATAACCGGTCACAGGAAACCGCCCCCCACCCTCTTTCCATTGTGCAGTAGGATTAGATAGGCTACCAAGGTTTAAGATAAACTGGATTATTATACATTTGGCCTATACTAAAGAAGCATATGAGGACAGCTGATGATATATAACAATCAGACAGCAAGCTTGAGCTCTCAAGCCTCCTACTTTCCCTCCCCCACCCCCGCAAGGTAAAACGGGACTGAAGAGAGAGCATAAACTCCTCTTTTGGAGAAACAAGCATTTTACAGAAGGTTTCCCAAGATAAATTTTGGGTTCAGACTGAGGACCCTATAACCCCAAATTCCCACATTTTTCTGCCCATGAATTGTAATCTCCCCCTCTTTCTGGCCTGCTTTACTGTTTCTACAGCTGGTTGCCTGTTCCAACAACTTCCTTGCTGATCATACATACCACTTTTAGTATGCAGCTCTTCAACAAAGCTGATACCAGCTGGGTCAGCTAAAATCATTACCATTTTTGTTTCTTTACACAGGCTTATGAGAAACCCTCAAAAGACTTTATAATATTAAGAACTAGACAATACTGTTGTTTCCAGAAAGTGGTAAGAATTTGGGTTAAAAAAAAAGTGTTTATTTAGTTTAGGACCCTTAGCAATATGACACAATCAAGTTCAACAAACCTAAGGCTGGCTGGCTCAATCTTCTCCCTGTCATCAGTGCGGAAAAAATATAGGGTCATTCAGAGAGAAATTTAGAGCTCTAGTACCTTAAAAGACATCCTGAATAATCCATTCTCCTCTTATTAAGAGAGCATGAGAAGACAGAGTAAGCGAGTAGCTGTGGGCCATGATCCTTCTTCTCCTTAAAGCCTATCTTCAAAAAATCATGAGGGCCCTCTCCTTTTCCCAGAGAGGCACAAAGATTTGAAATGAGAACAAAGAGAATGTACACTACATTTTTCAAATATAATGAATGTATTTCAGGCTACGGAAAAAACGTAAGAGACCCATGCTCTGAAAAGTTGGCTCACTTTTGGGGTGCCAGTACAATTACCCAAAACTGGAGGTAACCTCTTTAGAAACCGCAATCTGAAAGTAAAAATCAGATTTTTATCCCCATACATAACTACTCTGTAGGAAATTTAAGAGTTAATCCATTAAATCAATGGAATACTGGTAAATTCATGCTACCTTGCCTAAAACTGAAAAGTTTTCTGAATTATTTTCATGCTTTATAGAAGATCAGATTAAAATCACCTTTCAAATTTGACCTAAGCTGGTTGTGTTGTGTCTATTTGTCAACAAGGACATAACCAAGAAAAACAGTAGTGCAGGCATTGCACAAAGAGTGCTCATAACATCAGCACGCCACCTTTAAAGCTAAAAAATGAGGGTAGCAAGGAATTGCACTTTTGGGAGTGTCTGATCACTTCAGATAAAGACTAATCCATAATTCAATGTTAGGTTTTCCCAAAGCTCAAACCAGAAGTTCATCTACAAAGGAAAAAGAGGAATGAGCAGTGGAACAATGCAGGGCACATACAGTTGTTTCCAGTTAGCTAAGGCTTGCTTCTAATGGAACATGACAATGCTCTTTTAATATTGTGACTGAATTTTCATTCCATCTTTCAACTCTTGTTTCTGAGCTATCCATGATTCTCAAGTAAAGCCCTAAAAATATTCGATTCATCTGTTTTAACTTCTGCAAATTCTATGAGTGGCCTATAGAGGAATACTCCTTAATTACAAGACACTTCTGTGGGACGAGCAAGTGAAACAGTAACTTGTATCACCACACTCCTGTATTTTAAGAAAGAGATTCCAGACAGACATTTTGTGGTGCTGGGTTTTATTGTAATTCAGTCGCAAAAAATACCACTTCAAAAGTAAGGCAGTAGGCGGATTTAATCACCTGGCTCAATATTCTCCACTGTAGTAATTTCAGCCATGAAACAAGCACATTTGCCTACTTCAGATACAACAGAGAGTGAAAACTAGATCTTTCTACTATCCAAATTCCCTTTTTTTTTTTCTTTTTCTTTTTGAAGCTGCCAATTCATAAGGGGACAGAGGTCAGAGTTCAAAACGCTAGTCTTACCCTTCAGATACCAGCCACTTGGGAGTAACTCACTTCTACGGGCTCTCAGTTTTATTGCCGTAAACTACTTGACAAACGCTGACTCATAAGAGCTAAGGGCAAAGGAAAATGTTAGTGCAAGCTCAGATATTAAGCTTCTTGCACTGCAGTCTTCCTCAGATTCTTCACTTTGGTGCTTTGAAAGGAATCACTTACATCAGTTATAGTAATCTGAATGTACAACTACACACACTATGCATACACGAGAATGGTTCTTTGGTGTGTACTGTTAAAGTTATAATTTTGAGTCTTGCTTCCATGCTTTCAGATTATGGGGGGG
>Ga0065711_1001533_pt1 | contig 42471 bp, 21 predicted proteins | sample Hoacrofraction12_FD_59098 | JGI IMG/M metagenome (GOLD analysis project Ga0065711, IMG submission 59098) | Hoatzin crop microbial communities from Cojedes, Venezuela - Epithelial fraction 12 v2 (version 2) | ecosystem: Host-associated > Birds > Digestive system > Esophagus > Crop | place...
GCTGTAAGTGACCCTGCTTCGGCAGGGGGTTTGGACTAGATGACCCACAGAGGTCCCTTCCAACCCCTACTATTCTGTGATTCTGTGATTCTGTGATTCTGTGATTCTGTGAAGCTTTGAATCCCTGTTACAACAAAAAAAGTTTAAAAAAAATACTGAAAGCTCATCCAAGAAAAGCAAAGAAATAGGCAGTAAACAGTTGTTTTGTTGGCTCAAATATGTTTTGTTATGTCATGCTGAATTCTAAGAAATTTTTTGTTAAGATTTCTGAAGTACATTATGGAACTTGTGAAAAATCAGAGCGGGTGCATATGCTGTGGGAATCATTTGTCCACTCACCTGTTTTGAGCAGGGATGTGATTCTGTATATAGTTGCAAGTAAGCACACAGCTGAGCTCTTGACATTTGTGGAAGTTTCTTTTTTGTATTTTTGTTCTGTTTAAAAAAAACTATTATATTTTCAGCCTGATGAAAATCTGTTGAAAATAAGTGTCAAAAAATTAAAGGTTCCTCATGACATGGAACTGGTTTCCAAGTAAACTGCATTAGAACTAGGTACTGCCTTAGCTCAACAAGAAAATTTCTTTTTACCCATACACTGGTATCTTGCTGTTAGCACGTAATACTGGTAGCAATGAAGGTAATCACAGATTTTGACCCAAGAAATCAAGAAAAAGCTTTTTTATGGGCTATTGTGTACTAACAAATAGATAGCCTCAGCAGCCTGCTACCACCTGTTGGCAGCTATGTTTAAGAGGAATACATGTTTTCTGAGTATTTCCCTGGGAATAGCCATGTCTAGATTGTTCCTGAAAGGCACACAATAAATCCTTCTAATTGGCGGTCTGCAAGCATTTGATTTCTGCATAGTCAGCCCAACCCTGCCCACTGAAGGTGAATGCAAAACTATGTGCTAATGAATCCAATACACGTTCAGCTCTCGTAGAAATTTACATAGTGGTAATGTAGGAATAAGTGATAAATTCCAAATGAGATTCAATGAGACTGAATCAGCCTTTCTGAGACTTGTTTATCTATCTCTTTCTCCTTGGAAAGTATCCTAGACCAAACTGTTCATTCTTTTTTTGCTACGTTTGTTTGGATTTAATGCAGGAATTAGTGGGCTGGATCAGACCCAAGTTCCACACTGGTCAATATCTCGTATTCAACATTGATCAGTGATATATGCTTCAGAATAAGGTGAGAGAGGTCTATAGGAGGCAGTCGTAGGAGTCTTTTTCCCCATTTCATGATAAGGATTAACTCAAACTACAGATCACTGAGGTTAATATTGTTGACCCTAATTATATATTCAGGGATATGCTTCACATAAAGATATTCTACACAAGCACAGGAGTTATAGAAATCCCTACGTGAATGCAGACATTTAGATATTGGCTTCTTAACTTGTTGTGTAGGCTGTCTTTCTGGTTGATGGAGGAAGATGGGTGCTTGTAGGATGCAATTTATCTTGCTTTAAAGAAGGCATCCAAAAGATCTGTCTGGTGTCTAGGAGAGACATTCAGTGAATTCTATCTTAGATACGTCCACTTCTTTCTACTGATTGCAAAACGAACCTGAAAAACTAATCTCACATAACTGTAGTTGTCTACCTCTGAGCTAGTCTCACTCACGTTATATGTGTATAAATCTCTCTACATATATTTCTCGCCCAAACACAGGAATTACACAGGTCTGTGTGGAAAGACAAGCCTGGTTTCTGATGAGGAGAGAGATGCTCTTCATCTTTATGCAATATGGGCATCTTAGCCTTATATCGAAGTCTTTCATCCCCTTCTTTGGAGGGGAATTCTTCAATGGCAAGTTACCAGACTGAAGCTGACTTCTAGGACTGGAAAAGACACACTTCCACTTGCTCGGAATCGGAAAGAAGTTTATGCCTCCCTTTCCCCTTCTTTCTTCACTCTCAAAGCTTGGCTGTGTCCCTAAAGAAGGTATTTGTGTTTGTCTCAATGTTTTTGTGTTTTTATTTACCAGCTTTATTTAGAATCTATGTTCTGGAAACTTGGAAAGAGAATCTACTCTACCCAGAATATTATTTAAACATTTAAAATACTCTAAGGAGTCTTTTATTTTTGTTCTTGTATTGGATGAGGCTGTCTACATGCAGTTGTGGCAAGAGAAAAAGATATTTCAGAGAAAAACTTGCTGGATACTTTATGTAATTCTTCATTTCTGCATGCATACACAGAATTCAACTAACTTTAGGAAGCAGCATTTTGGTATCATTTTTTAACAGGCGATGTCCAAATATGAAAATAATTTATCTTTTCAATCTCTCTCTTTCTTTCTCATGTATTTTCCATTTTGGTTTAGTTTTCCATTCATCACGTGGCACCAGTGCATATTATATTAGGGTATTAGATCAAACTGTCAAAAAGCTGACAGGTTGTGGGTTTTTTTTTCCCTAAGCATATACATTTTTGGAATAGTAATTAATTCAACCAAGTAATTAATTCAACTTTTTTCCTTGTGCTTGGTACAGGTTTTGATATGAAATATTTTTAGAAGGCTGCAGTTTTAACATCTAAAAAGGCCTTATTTTCAGGTACCTTGGTTACACAAGAAGCATACGTGATCTATGATGCTGAACATGATTTTGGAGTGGGAAATGCCCAAGTGCCTAGTGACCTTAGGGAAGAGCCTTGTCAAGTACCAATGATTGTCTCAGTAGGTGTTTTCAATGCTCAAGACTTCATGTTTTGTAACTACAGCCCACCACTGTGACTATATGTGGGACTAGTATGTCCATTCCTTAAATTCTATGTGCTTTAAGTAACACAAGTGTTACTTTAGGTAGGCTATACGAAAAGAACAGCTGATATAGTCTTATATCCATAGCACAAGCTTGCTTAATATTTCTAGCTATTCCTGTAGGAAAGATGAACATTACAAGAACTACCTGTAGAGTTTGTATTATTTATATCCTTTATTCAATTAGTACAACATGACAAATGCTGTGAAAATGTTTTCTGAAGTGCCATGCTTTGTTCGTTGGGTTGGTGTTTTTTTAGGAATTTCTATCACCTGGAGACAAGTTCTGTTTCTAGTGCTCTAGTAAAGGTGGAGCTGCAACTCTCTGTCTGTACAGGTGAGGGAGATTATACTATGAGATGTATTTGCAGAGGGGACAACTTCTATGTCCTTTCAGCAGGTGTTTGTAGAAGGTGTCAAGGTGTCTTTCTGGAAGAATTGTTTTCAGGAAGTGGCTGTCAAAGGCACATGCTATGTATGTTTGCAGAAGCAGAGCTTCCTAAATGTCTGATTATTGTTAGAAGTTGTCACTTACAGCTTTGGTTGTTTAATAAAACAGTTCTGAAAAATCTTCCTAGACTACGGTATTTCTCTCATTAATATTTTTGGCAGACTACGATAATGGGTTTTTAGTGTAGGAACTATTATCTACCTTTCAAATAGGATATTTCTCCAAAACTGACTCTTCTTTTACCTGACCAATAACAGATTATCCAGTCTGTGAGATGGAATATTAAGGTAACTCAGTAAATGTTAAGAACGGTAATGTTAAATCTATCAATTAATTTTGGAAACAAAATTAATGATAGGAAAACAGATGTGGGTGGGAAAGGAAAAAGAAGAAATATTAATCAGGAAAACGTATTTGTTCAGACTTAGCTGCAGTATTTGCTCCTGATAACTGTGTTGTCTTTCAACATTAAAATCCAAGAATATTTTCAAGTTGAAGCATGCACAAACTAAGAAAAAAAATAATCTTTTTCAGTAACATTGACATAACATTAGATCTTTTTTATTGCATACACAGCATAAACTTAAAAGCTGCCAAGAAACAGCAGGTCAGTGAAATGTTCAGACTGAGCATTGGTATTTTGAGTGAAAGAGTCTATACTTTTGTGAGGTTGTTGCACTACTATTGTAATAAGCAAGAACCCTTTGGCTAACTGTCTTGGAACAATGCTAATAAAGAAAAAGTGGAAAAGGTAAATTGTCTTTAGACCGTGCTAGAAAAGAATGGTCCAGTTCTTCACTTTGAGGATGAGGCATAGCCAGGAGAGTGAAGTTTAATTAATCTGTGACCACAAAGCTGGGAAAATTGTTCTCTGTTTCATGCCTGAACTTTGCAAATGTGTTCTGATCTATTACAGATCCTGCTGAAGAACCTGGAAGGCAAGACAACAGGCTGTGCCCTAGATCTACAGTTAAGATGGCCCAAGTTACTATCCCAGACCATGAGGAAACCAGGTAAGCACAAGGGAAAAATCATTGGACTCTATTCTAAGAATGTTTTGGTTTTTTTTAAATGAGCATACAGATTAATGTAAAGCTAAGAAGGCCCACAAAACATGAGCAGCTGTTTATCAGCTCATTACTGCTGCTGTGAAATTGAATCAAACGGGAGAGCCAGATTGTGACTGATAAGCAGTGAGATAATAGAATCAGAAGCAGAATGTTTGTACTCTGAAAGGGATGGAAATCTGTGCAGAGGAAGGTAATGCTGACAGGGCAATGCACAAATACACCAAATACAGGTACACAGCATGAACTGAGCCCACAGTGATTTTCAAGATGGACTTGAAAGTGTGAAAAGCTATGCATAGTCATTGACCTATTTGAAATGAGTTCTAATGGAACAACAGAGAATGATGGCTGGCAGGAGAATGACTAACGCTGCAGAAGGACCTGATTAAATATGTTTAGGAAAGGAGCTGAGGTCTGGAGACAGGCTGCTGGATTGTTGAACATGCACTGTAGGCTGTCTGGCCATACCTGTGCAGAGTTAAGCTTTCTGTCTTCCGGCCTAGATAAAGAAAGCTGTGCATAAATCTAGCGTCCCGTGCTGTTGAGCAAATGTTGTTCCTGGGAGGGAAGTACAAGGGAAATATTAGAAACAGCTTCTCGATCCAGCAAGTGACTTCCCAACCTAGAGTGCAGAGACTGAGGCAAGTTACTGGGAATGCCTGGAGGACCTGGAATCCTGAGACCAGACAGAAAGCAGGATGGAGAACGCAGAGTATTGTTAAATTGTTCAAGCAATACAAGAAATAAACAAAGGATACAGATCCTCTCATCTCCCCTGAAACCATTCTGGGGAGTATGTCTTCCATTCTCATCTACAACTTTACTAAAGAGCCTTTAACTTAACTCCGTCTGGCCTGAGATCTGCTCCTTTTACAAGAAGGCAATACAGGAACAAGGACTTGTACTTAGTTCTGCTCACCAGCCACCAAAACAACACATTCTTACCAGGAAGCGAAACCAATAGGGTTTGGATTTTCTTGGTAGCCCTGGTTAATGCAGTTGCATCAGAAGATAATGCTGTGCAGTTACCTGTGGTCATATCAATGATTCATCTAACCCTGCTTTGCAACTCAGCTGCAATATGTCTTTGGTTTGGTTTAAATGCATCCTGTAGCAATGAAAAATATGTCTTCAATTCTCTGCTTTCCTATCTTCTACACTTGCCAGATAAATTAGTTGGAGACTCTCATGGTCAGAGTGAATGAGGGAGTCTCACCTGTCTTTTATGCTGTCTGTTTCCACTTGTGACTTTGCTGTATTTCTACTCTAAAGTGGAGAAATTAATTTGAGGATGGTGAAAAGGAGTTGTTATGCGTTACCGGGGTGAGGAACTTATTGACCAGATAGGACTAGTTATTTCATTTCATGTGACCTGAGGTTGCTCAATTTTGTTTAGTGTAGCCAAGGTGACAAGGAAAAGCCAGGCTGTAACATTTGGGATTTTTTTAGTTCTTCCATTATTCCTAATCATGTGATAGGTATTTCCTCATCACATGATGTGGTCTCCAAGCGCAGAGGCTTTTTGTTCCCTTCACAGTATTTATTGAAAGAAAGTGAATTTGTATTTTGTCTTAATCTATAACCTGCTAGAATGATTTCAAATACTTGTACACCCTCTGTAAATGCTGAACAAAATCCACACCCTGTTCTCCCAGTCTGAGCATAGGATGGAAGTTACTTTACAAAGGCTATCATTAACTGATTTTTCCTGTTAAAAGGAGAAAAAGTCATATGTGTAGTTTCTTTTTACAAAGAGGTAAACTACAGAGAGTGAGGTACTTGGGCTTCAAAGGACTAGACTTCCTAGTTGCCTAGGTCACAGGAAGTGGATGAGCTGTAGTGATTTATGTAAAACAAAGATTTAACCTAGGGCTTCATCCAGCACTATGTTCCTCCTGTCTTACATCAGCATGAATTGTGGCTTATCAGTAAGATTGAGATATTGGACTATTCAGGTTTTTGTAAGTCAATGGACTACTAAACTTTTTCCCCAATATATGAAGAGGCTTGTTTATAGATAAGAATAAACCCTTCGTGCATGCATATATATGTGTGTGTCTGCATATATGTGTGCATATATGTACAACACAATGTGTGGTAATACATATGTTGTTTGATCTTGTCTGAAAGGCCACAAATATAACATTAACCTTGCTGCTTCTGTGACTTTTGTGAACTTTCTCTAGCTGTTCTTATTCTCTCATTGTTAATACTTACTGTAATTCAGGCATGGTACTGCACAATTGCGTGGTAATTTGGAACAGGAGAGAAGTCAAGCTCTTTAGTGACCTTTTCACTAGAAATTTCTCATGAAAGCAACTGTTAGCAAGTTTGGATGTGTCTTTTTATAACCTTTACAGTTCAGTGTGTGTCCTTCTAATGAACTCTGCAATAACTCAGTCTCTCAGCTCTGCCAAAATTAGTCATAGTTTAACATGCAGTTGTGTAGCCCTACAATTCATTCAATCTTTGTCAAGGCAGAATTAAGCAATGCTATGATCTTGGTAAATGGTTTATACTTAGAATTTTGTACTTGGTCACACCTAAGGTGCCTCTAATTCAAGTTCTTCAGAAAGAGTCAGTAGAAGATGCCTTGACATCATTGTGGCATAAGAATAAGTCAAACACATAATGATGCCTTTCTAATAGACATACATTCTCTCCCAGCTAGTCTTCCAGACATTTTTAGTGAGTGATACCTAATAGAACTTGATTATTTTTTTTATCCCATAAATTTATCAAATTAGTTTTGAGACCATAGGAATTTTTAGCATTGCCAGAATTATTCTTCTAAATGCATATGTCACTTCAATTATTTTGTTGGTTCTGCACTAAAAAAAAATTTTAAAACTTCCTTTTCCATTTTTTTCCTCTGACAATCATCTTGTTTCAGTAATTGCAATACTTCCTTGTAAAGCGGTATTTTTTTTCTCCAAAATGTGCCTGGCTGATTCTGTCCAAGAGTACTTGCTGAACAAAAAAACTGAAGTCATATCCTGATCATCTCAGAGATATTAGTGTGGAAAAAGCACATTTTTAGTATTTTTTTAAACTGAAAAGAAATTGCAACAACTGCTGTTTTGTTTTCCTTTTTTCCCTTGCTTGTTACTAATTTTTTTTTTTTTTAATGTAATGATTTTCATTGTATTCCAAGACAGTCCATCTCTGGTGGCTATGAAATACCCAGAGATCTGGGGCTGGTTTTGATGTGGGATCTCTGGTAAAGACAAGAAATTCTTTTGAATTTACCAGCTAGTCAGGGGTTAAGATACTGGGCTATGGCTAGTGAAATTTAAGCTTCATTACAGACTTCAACACAGTCTCCTTATTTGATACTGAACTAGCTGGTTGTATATCTACTTTCTATGTATCAAGAAGGCTAATAGCACTTCTTTAACCTGGAAGGATCTTACAAGTATAAATTTGCTAAAGCTTCAAAGTATCTTGGATAGCAGATTACTGAGGGCTGTTGAAGTAGCTAAGAGCAGCACTACATATCAGCTACTTGCAGGCTTTTCTCAGCATTGTATAAAAAATTTAGAAATAAAAATAGATTCTTTTACCTTGTAATATTAGTGAGTTGATGTCGCTCCAGCATCCTTCTCTGCAGATTTTCTAACCTGTAACAACAATTTCCAATATGAAGAGGCATAAAAAAGCCATGCTTTTAAGGAATGTTACTTCCAGTCATGTTAGTTTAGTGGTTTGTAGGTCCTTCTCTTGGGGCGTTTCTGTTCTGCGTTGCTGGCAGGGTGTCAGATTCCCTGCATGCTCATTTGGGACTGCTGCAGTTTTTGACACATCCTCTGGTCCCAGGTGAAGAATTTCAAGGTTATCTCTTTTTTCCTTCTCTTTTTTTTTCCTTCTTTTGTTGTTGTTTTCATAAGTGTAGGGACTGCATCAATCAGATAACACCACACTCTTTGGGGGTTCTTGCTTGTGTGAGGATTTTCATTTGATGACAAAGTTGTAATGGTTTGAGGTGATACGTATCCATGGGTCCCTTACCAGCAATAGCAGCCAATTAATTACCAGGGAAAACCATTACTGAAACAGACCAGCTATTGAACTAAAGCTGTTCCTCTCATTTATTCCATTTAAGAGAAGGCATAGATTTCTTTCCCCGTTATCTCCTGCTGACCAGAGCTCTCACCTGTGTGTTTTCAACTCCAGCTTTTCACGGCATCAATGGCAAGGTGTAAGGATGCGCTTGGAGTTTTATTCTTGGATGGTTCTGTGAAATCTTTGAAGAAACAGGGGGATTTATGTTTTTTAGGGTAGGGAAATATGAGGGTATTCAGCCAATAGAAGATGTGTAAGACCCATCACTTCCTGATGCTGAGTATTTACTGCAGTAACTGGAGAACATCCTGAACTGAAATGTAAAAGAAAAGAACTAAACACAAGGTGGTTTTTTTTTTTATTTTCTCCTCTCACTTGGAAAAACTGATCCCAAAGTCACTTCCTTGATCCAGAACTTGGCTGTTGTGAGTTCATTTTATCTTTTTATCTTTAAAAGTCTTCTCTTGCGTTGTGTAGGTGGGATCTTTGTTGCAGATATGGGCTGGGGATGTTCATGAGTCTGATGAAAAATAGAATGTTATTTCTCAACTAATTGCTGTGTCTCTCTTCTATGGAAATACAAAATGACTCTCAACTACTTTCCATTAAAAGAAAGTACAGATGCTAACACTGACATAGTAAAATGGCTTTTTCCTCATGGTCTTCAGGCCGTCTTGCAAGTTCAAGCAGTTTGGATAGTTCACATAAATTTTGGATTATCATTCAGTCTGAGCGAAAAAAATATCAGGATTAAGCTAGATATTTTATTCACAGCAGCTCGTGGAAAATAAACAGCTCTATCGTCTTCTCTCCCTTTGCCTGGAATCCAGCCAGATTTCCTGCAGTTTAGTCTAATAATATCTACTCTTTCAATTAACATTAGATAGAGTGTTTAGGCAAACTAGAACTAAATTGCAAGTCACCCAGTCTTTTCTTTCTAGAAGAAAAAGACTGCAATTTAACAACTCTCTTCGTGCAGAAATGATTTGTATCTGTAAAATTATACCTGTGTTTTACAGGCTAGCTGCAAAGATAAACGCACATGCCTGCCTTTATTCTGTATGCGGGTTTCTCAGGATGTTATACAAGCTGAAAACTAGATATGGGGCCTGGTAAATAAAGATGACACAGCTGGAAGACAAGCTGTCTGGAATGCTATTTGTCTTAGTACTCTTCCTTTTCTTTGGTAGACTTGCTATTTGAAGACTAGCTGTAGTTCCAGATACACTGAACCTTGAGGGTAACTTTTGGTTGCACCTGTTACTGATAAAGCAGATCTGTTTTATCTATGTGTGTTCAGACTAGATACTAATCATAAAGCAAATCTACTGTGCATCTAGTTTTGCAGGTGCAAAATTTACTTGCTTAATGTGAAACAAGATGGAGTCCTGTTGTGTAAAATAAAATGAGTCTTATTGCCCTCACAAGGAAAAAGAAATGCTACGGTAACGTGAATTTGTTGTTGACTTCTTAGCCAAAAGCAGCAAGGAAATCTGTAGCAATAAGCATATTCACCTAGAAGCTCTGTATGTAAAGGGCAAAGTTGCAGAGATGACAGGCTAGATGTTTTGAGATGAGTTTTGCTGCTGGAAAGCATAGAGAGTGTTAGGACTTGGTACATGTTTTCTAAAGAACAATTGGTGACACGCTCTAAGGTCAACATGTAATATCTTTTCCGTGCTCTTCTAAGAAGTCAGATTAGTCCTTTCAGCAGTAACCTTTCTCACATTGAGTATGTTTACTTTCCTGTCTTTAAAATTCATCTTCTCTATTTGTGATTCTGACAACTTGTAGGATTACATTTTCCATATATCGATTTGGATGTGCTCCCTTTGTCATATTTTGATTAAAAGAAGTATAGTTTTACTCATGCTAAGATAATATACAGTGTACAGTACATATATAACCTTTTAGCAATGTCTTTGTGGTTTTTTTAAAGAACCTTCGGACACTGTTTTACCATTCAAGATCGATTTAGTCGTAATGAAACGGTTGTCTTTAAAGAAAGGGTGACTGTTTGGTGGGTTGAAGAAAAGACTACTGTTGCCTCATCTTTACGTAGACAGAAAATCCACTGAGGATACCAGGGAAATGTCCCTAAAATGTGAAAAATAAAAGTTCTTGGAGAAAATTGAGTTAAATGTGTCAAATATTTTCCATATGCATTTTGGAAACAATTTAGTAAAAATGGGCTCGTTGCACTCGTCGTCATTTACTTTATAGTAGATAGCACTTTTCATTTTGAGGGTTTTCAAATCTCACCACAAAATCCACGTCAGCATGTATGTTTCTTGGAGTGTGGATCTGAAAGAGACCTCCTGGGTCAGTGATTCCAGTACATTTACTATTTTAGACAACAATACCATTTATATAATCTGTTTAGTTTTTAAGTGATTGTCAAAAAGAGTAAAAGCCCATTTACTCTCCTAGTACAATATATTTTAAAACATATAATAAAATATTCTGTCACGTATATACAAATATACTTACCGAAGTAAAGCATGGTTTGTTTATCGTGACTGAAGATATTAATTTATCTGATTCTGAACACTAAATACTCTTTTTTTAGCTCTCCTGGAAGAAGGAAAAAAGTGTGAGTGTATGGTGGAAATGACAAGAAACCATCCTGTGTTTTAAGATCATTTTGTAAAACAGGTCCTAGTTCCAACATATAACTTTCTGTTATCACTTTTACTCAGTTTGAATATTATTATTTGATGTCGTTATTTCACAAAAAGGAATTAAATACTTAGATACAGTTAGAGAAATTATTTTTAACAAGGTGATCAGATACTTAACAGGAATCACCTATTCTGGTTACCGGTTGTGTTCTCTGTCCTTTGGACAAGCTGCTTGCTTTCTATCAGCTTTGCTCGCTGTCTTATATTGAGCTCTGTGGAAAGATTTTTCAGTCATGTGTATGGTTTTACGAAGGTGCGCTAACAAACAAGGCTTCCTGTCAGTCAGCCCCCTCTCCAAGTATTTTTGAAGCTATTGGTCAACTACCACTAGATTTTTTGATAGGTGGAAGTCAGAAGTCTATAAAGCTTTGTGGTAATGTAGGATTGGGCAGGACCTACATTGTCACGATTTCATAGTTTCATGGGATTCCTTTCACTAAATGACTGTTCTCCACCTAGGAACTAATGAGTTTTTCCCTTGATGCTTCTTCAGGTAGACTGTTACAGAACTTTTTGTACTTAGTCTTCTTCCTAATTTTCTCTCTACTTTTCATTAGAACCAGGCTGTGCCGCTTTATTCCCTTGCCAGCAGTGACCTTGAGCTTTCAAAATTCCTTTACCTTTGAATCCTTTGGTGTATCTGAAGAGAGCTGTATGACCTCTGCCTCTCTGGCCAATCAAGGTGAGCTCTTTTAGTCTCTACAATGTTTTTTAAGTTCCCTTGAGTATTCTAGTAGCCAGCCTCTTCATCTGTTACTATTTGAACAAATCTCTTTTGAATATGTGGTCAGAATTAGGTACAATATTTTGGATGAAGCCTCATATAATGTCAGTAATCCTGTATCACTACTGGCACTACCTCATCTTTCAGATCCTAGGAGTGCATATGCCTTTTCATGGTCACACCAGATTAATTACTCCTCATCAGCCTCTGACTGACAACACACATAGGGTCTTTCCCCTCTATTTTTTGCAACTGATGAGACACCTGCATAGATCAGACAGTCTTCTTATTAATCCCTATGAGTATGACCTTGTACTTTATGATAGTACAGTCTACAAAGACCTTATTGATACCTCTCAGTTTCAGATCATAAGAACATTTATCTAGCCATATGCAGGCCTGGGTTTACTGAGGATGAGGGAGGAAATCTGTCTATAGACCCCATCTCCAGTAGTACCATCTTATGCTATGTGTGCTTTCACATCATGTGATGCAAATTGTCTATGTGGCTGCATAATCCCCTGACATAGACTGAGGTTGTCAGCCTTTGCATCCTACTTGCTATGGAGACCTGTACCTCTCCAATTTATGAGATGACAAGCATTTTATTTTTCTTTATCCTGTTCCTTTCCCGTGTCACACAACTTCCTCTTCGCCACCTATCTAGATATTTTATTGTATCAGATAAAACTTCTCATCAGAATCTAGGCAGAAGAAAAAATAGTGGTTTTAATGTAGAGGAAAGAAGAATAGATTTATCAAATCAAGACTTCTATCGGAGAAGTGTAGATTATTTTGGTGTAATCTACCTTAAAGTCCACAGTGCTTTTATCATGTCTTCTGTTTCTCTCTTAAGATATTGTTTCCTTCACTGCTCTAAAGACACTTGTGCCACTAAGACCAGTCTGATGAGCTGATAGTTCCTCTAAGTTTTCTGTTACTACAGTTAATGTTCTCTAGTTAGAGGCTGTGGATCACACGAGTTAGGGCTTTTGATTAGCTTTATACAACATGCAAACTTTCCTTTCCTAAAACAAAACCTGTTCAGCTTCCCTTCCAGTGTTTTCTCCAAAATCACAAGATATACTCGACTTTTCCCATGAGATACTTGAGAATAGCAAGCTGATTCTTCTTACTTCTCTTTTCAGGTACAGTATTTCTATTTTCTTTCCTTCTTCATTTTGCTTTTTTTGTCCTTCATGAAATGGCAAAGGACAGCACTATGACAGGGTAGCAAGAAAAGAGGAGGAAAGGCCGTTTTGAAGGGTGATATGAATTACCCAATTAACAGGTCACAGATTTAGCAAGGTTTATTTTGAAATGATAAGAAGTCTTAGTGATTTTTCAAGATGTCCATAGTATATCTGAGAACAAGTAATTTGGACTATATCTGCAGTCACAGCCAACACACTTTGGACACAGTAAATTGTCAGGGCACACGTTTTTTATCTTGTATTCTGCTCTGAGAATAAAAAGCTAGTGCAGCCCTTAACTGTAAAAAGGTAATATTCTATAAGGGGAGGGAATTGATATTATCTCTGAGGACAGAGCTGTGAAATTACATCCAGATTACCTTTTCCACATCTAGTCTGTATACTGTGTGAAGCCCAACAGAATAAGGGACTGACAGGGACTTCAGCCGTTAAACTGCACAGTTTGCAGACAAAGCCAGACTTCTGGCTGGAAAGGGCCAGGGATCTTTTCATTTTAACTGATTATCTGAGCTGACAGCAGCTACTCAGCTGGTGCTGGGGAGCACCTATGCCAGTGCTAGGTGGGAGCAGAGCTGTTGGGCAATGGTTAACTGGGACTTCAGCAGTTAATCCAAAGATCTCATTCCTTAATGGTAATGGTCCTCTCAGAGCCTGCTGTTCTATTGGTGAAACTGGCACTGGTCTTCCCCTTATGCATTACTTTGCACTGATAAACACTGAGTTTCAGCTGCTACTTTATGGTGCATTCATAAGACCCTTCAGCATTTCCACACAGTCTGCCCTCTTCTTCATCACTCTGAACTATTTATCAGCAGAAAGCTTCAACATATCTCTGTTAAATCCAGGTCACTACAGTGGTCTTAGGCATCAGTGTAGATTTTTAGGCTCTTCTGTGAAATACAGCAGTTTAGTTCTCAGTAGACTGGAATAGTTTAGCAATTTTTAAGTTGTTAGATTTGTTACTAATTGCTTGGATAACATACAATGCCCAGTAATAATCAGGAATATGTCCTTCTGGCATTAAACTTTGTAAAGCTTTAAAATATATTCAGCCCTTATTTCTGTACTGATACCCCAAATCACAGTAGTGGGCATCTGAATAGATGAAGCCTTGATTCCTATGTATTTATTTCATGTGTCCTGTCTTTCTGCACCAGAGTCATTCCAGCTTACTACATGTTCTCGTATTCTATTCATTAAAGCACTTTTTTCTTTTCTCCCACATCTCTTACATATATGGGTTAAAACAGGACATGTTGTTGCTGGTTAAGAACTACATATGTACAGATTGGCAAGCCACTATACATGCCCATGTAGACCTGCTAGCTTAAACCTTTTAAGTACATGAGGAATGAGTTTGGGCTGTCTTTTCCCCAACTAGAAGAATAGATTAGAATACTGACCTTGTTCAGTCATCTAACTATTTGACAGAAGTGTAGAAAATTATTATCTTGGGTATTTCTACTTCTGTGTTAAATTTGGTTGAAACTTGCCATAAGGATGAAAAATCATGAAAGTCAGATAAATGCACAGCTAGCACAACAGCATACACCCTATTGGCTTAGGAGACAAGGTTTGTGCAAGTAAGGGACATCCTGCTGACATCACTGCTCTCAGGACCTGTTCAGTTAGGAAGCGTATGGAAAAGATCCAGAAGATAGCACAAGGTGAGGGTTTGAGGACTTGGAAGTGACGACAAAACCAAAGGGGAGTGGTCTTTCCCAATCTGAGTGCATGAGTGAGGGTGCAACTGCTCACTGAAGAGAGTAGGAGGTGATCAGGAAAAGATGATTTGGTCCAGAAGTGTCAACATTTTTGAGCTTTGAAGATATCATCAGACTTTGAACTTCTACTATGTCTCACGGTTGTAGTGCCCCCATGGCATCTGTAGTCTCTCTTCTCCTGGACCTCATGTTGCATGCATGACAGAAATTAAACAATTAATATTGCTGATTACTAAAACTCTCGCTTCTCTGTACTTGAGTGCAACCCAAATGTGCCAACTTCGCCTTTTGGCAGCCTGTACCTGCAGTTCCAGTAATTCTCCAAATCTCTTTTCATAGCCTTGGGGAGAGCACAGTTGAACTATTGGGACTTACTAAGGGCATTTTCCTATTGAAATTCTGTATGCAGTGTTTCTGGCTGTCCCTGCTTCAGAAGAAACTTTGACAGGCAGCCATATTTGACAGCTGTATGGCTTAATGTGGATAAGTCTCTCCGTAACTGACTTAAGCCTTGAAATTTTAAGACTGCCAAGTGATGTCAAATAAGAAAACAATTTTTGACTTGTCATGCTGAATAATTGTTGACTTTGTACTACCATTTTCTTCCACCTTCAGCCTGCCAGCAAAGAACCGTGGGGAATTCTAGCCATTCCATTTTAACTCTACTATTAATAAAATCCATCTATTTTATTTTCTATCAAATGTGTTTCATAGCATTTTGTAGTTGCTAAGGCAGTCATACCACCACAATACTCTGAGGCTGCAATTAAAATTTTAAAAAGTTCTTGACTGATCTTTCTTGAGGGACAAGAAGTTTGATGATGGTGAATGAATGATCCAGTGAAGAGTTAATCTAAGGAAAACATTCTTTTTCTCAATTCATTAACAATTTATCCAAACTTCTGGTATTTGTCTGGTAACCTACATAACCATATTATAAAATCAAAATTAAAAAACCTGATAGAAATTCCAGGGTGTATGGGTTCTGTGCAGTAACAATTCATTAACAATTTATCCAAACTTCTGGTATTTGACTGGTAACCTACATAACCACATTATAAAATAAAAATTAAAACACCTGATAGAAATTCAAGAGTGTATGGGTTCTGTGCTATTGAGAGATAATAAACAGTGAGAAATTTCAATAAACATATATATACACATATCAAAAAATACAGTCTCATCAGTCTACAGTCATTTTAAGTAGCATGCTCTAACTTTGAAGTTTTGGGGAATCTGAAAAGATCTCACGCTTTCATAAAATTTGGATACTGCTTATTTTCCTGCATGTGCTTACCTTAATAGTTACCACACCATTACTTAAATGGCTGCCCTTTCAAGGTCTTTTTTTTATTAATGTGCTTTTCTAGTATCTGGCCATTTAAATCCAGACAGGATAAGCTGTCCTGCAGTGTTGTGAGTGGTTATTGCAGTTTTCTCCCTCCCATCTGTGTGATACTTTCCAACTAAAGTGTACATGAGATAAAAAAGGGATTCCTCAACAACGAAAAATGAAATAATGGTGACAGAAGGATTTTCAATTTATCAGAAAAAGGCATAATGAAATCCAACAGCTGGAAGAGAAGGTAAAGACAGTCTTATTAGAAATAGGGTGTGCAATTTTCACAAAGAGGTATAGCAATCTTATGGAAAAGCATATCTAAAAATGCACTCAGATCTATGTTATCTGGAATGTTTATATAGAAAAATGGATGGCTTTCTAAAATATGTGTTCTAACTTCAGGGGAAAATATGAGCTGCTTGTAACTTTTTTTTTTAGTGACATTCCCTGGTCTGGTCCCTTCAGCAGATTGAAAATGAGTGATCACAGTAGTCATTTTGTCATTTCCAAGCTGATGAACATATGTTTTACGGGTCCTGAAAACTTCCACTTCTGAACAAAACGAAGACGGGGGACACACAATAGCTTCAGTGTGACATATCTCAATATTTTTTCTTTGTCTCTCTTGACCCTTCTTTTTTCCCTGCTAAGAAGTAGATAGAGGACTTCTACAGCTATCTTCCACCCAGAAGAAAAAATTCTTTTTGAAAAAAATAAAAAAGGAAAAAAGTGCTAAGTTTAAAACAAATTTCCTTTTAGAGAGGCAAGAAAGAAAATAAAACCCAATCTATAATTGAAATTTTTTAATGTTTTTTTTTTAGTGATAAACCAACACAAAATAATCTTTACACGTGGTGGGTGGCAGAGTGTGACTTCTGAAGTATCTAGTGCAGAAACTTCAAAGGGGAGCGATAAATGTTCAACTGCACCTACAGCAGGTTGAAAGAAAGGTGATCAGTAAATACTCAAACACTTTTTGATGAGGGATGGAGATGGCCTTTCTCATCACTAGTTCAAAATTTTTGTTCCATTAGAATTTGTGGAAGGAAGGGATAATAAGGAGACAGGTTTGGGTTTATGGGTGGTATTTTGCTGAATTTTTTTCATCATCTTACATGATGTTGTTCCAGTTGAGCATGGCTTTTTGAAGAGTTGTTTTATACTTATAAAATAAGTTAACTGAGTTTGTGTCTCCTGCTTTTGTGTCTAGAGATCTAGTCACGTCTTTCACATTTTAGTGTTTTCCCATTGTTTCTGATTCACAACCTCTGATGGGAGGAAGGGTCATGGCTCTAGTGAAGACTTTTCAGGGCAATATTTTTCATGGTAAAATTGGATATTGCTTCCTATAAGAGGTGTGTCATATATGAATGACCCTATGATCTTAACTCCAGGAATTTCTGATAAGTAAAGTCATCCACCGGATGGATCAGAGAGACTAGCACTGCAGATATAAATCTTCTACACGTGCTTTACTACTTCATGGTTTCATATTCTGGGCAGACAAGGATTTTTTTGTTTGTTTCTCTTTGTCGCAGGTATGCATAGTATCAACATTAGTATGTATACACACTTCTATAAAAGTACATTCCTATGTGCAAATTACATATTTATTGCTATAAAGCAAAAGGCAGATAGAGAATGTTTTTTCCCCCATTGAAGCACTAAAGCAAAATTCATCAAGTATTTCTGTAAAAAGAAGTAGTTTTGGAATTTGCAGGGGTGTTTCATGCCCTTCTCTCCCCTAAAGGGGCTGCAGATAAAGGAAATCTCTGTAACTGTAGTTTGAGATATCACTCTCCAAGTGCTGGGTACAGGGCAGCCAGGCTAACACAGAGCTATTAGCAGGTGGCTGGACCAGCTGGAGTAGAATTACCACCTGCTAAAACATTCACCATTAATTAACTAACTCATCATTAATTACATGGCCTTCTAACTAAGATCATGTGCAATATCTGTATGCTATCTAATAAAATCTTTGCCTCAGAACGATAAACCTGAACTCTCTGGGAGACTGATTGTGGCCTGATGCTGCAGACATCAGATGCGTGTTCAGAAAGAAGTAAACATCCCAGAAATGCTGAGTTCATAGAACCGGATCTCAAGCTGTTCTCTTTGGGCACAGCACCAAGTCAACTGTCCTTTGGAGTCAGTAGGGCAACATCAGTTTTTGTGTGCTAAGAATCCTAGTCTGGAGGGCTGTGTTGAACGCAGCTTCATCAGGCCATGGATGATCTACTTCTCTTGAGGCAGAAGGTGATTATCAACAAGAGAAGGACCTTCATGCTCTGTAGTTCTCTACCATCGATACTAATCAAAAACAGCTTTGTTGTTAGCAACCCAGGACTTTCTGCTCTTTTAGCTTCTGTCAGATAGTCAGATTTTCATGTTTGTGTTTTCTCCTGTGACCCATGGGCCAGATACTTAGGGTTCTCCTTTTCTAAAGAGTGTCAGTCACCTTGCAGAGCAACAAGACTCAAAGAAGTAGGAGCTGAAGTATGAACAACATGTGTGACTTAGAACCTGCAAAATAACTTCAAGTTGGTCTGAGAGATCTTACTGATTTCTATTACATCTCCCTACATTCAACCTAAAAAGTAGGCTGGCTACTTCTTAAATATTTGCTGGTGAAAGGGCTGGGGAGATCTTCAGAAATCCAGCTGCTAAAGCAGCACTGGTAGTGTTTGAAGACAAAATCCGTAATGCTTTTATGTTGCCAAAAAGGAATGTTTTTCGAACTTTAGCTTTGAGAAAGTCCACTTGGTGCTCAGCTACCGTATGAGTAGCTGTGACTGCTTCTGTGCAGTGCCCCTCAAAGAGAAATCCAAGAGAAGGCAGTTTTGTCCGTTGTGCCTGCACATATTGAAATCCTTACTCTGGATACTGTTAAAGGTGGCAATCTCTGCTAAAATAAATCATCAGTGTAGCCCAGTATGTCTGGATGTTTTAAGATTTTTTTTTTTTTTTCTTCTTTTTTACCTTGGGTGTATGTGATGTAAAGTCAGCATTTTCAGGTCCATTTCTATTGCCTGTGTAAATCAAGTTCAGCTCCAAGTGGGAAGTTATTGGTAGGCACAGTTTCTGCATTTCTTTTCTCCCCTGATTTCTCCCAAGGAATTTTGGTTTGGCATTTTCTATGACCTTATTTGGCTCAAAACAAGCCTGAGAAGCTCTGAGAAATGGCAGATTTTTGCATCTCAGATTAATCTAAGGCCAGTATCTATTCTGATTCTTAGCTGCTGCTCTTGCTCTGATGCCAAATATCTGTTCTCAGGCTGATATACTCAAATTTCTAGTTTTCCAGTAACTAGTTAGTTACTGAAAATGTGTTCTTTTTTTCTTTATTTTCAATCACAATATTAAATTAAAATTCAGAAGGAAATTCTTTGGCTATGGAATGGAAAATATTATAAATGTGCAAATAATCTCAGAATACAAAGAATTTAGCTTTCAATTTTTTGTCATAATAATACAGAAATCAAGAAACACAGAATTTAAATAAAATTATTAAAAAAATAAAAAAGAAAGTACCAAACAAATTAAGTAGCAAACTCAAAAATCTTGGACAGAGAGAGAAGCCTTACTTGAAAAGAAGAAACTTGACTCCTGCTTTTAATTAAATTGTCTTTAAATATACAGAGTAAAGGAGAGTGTTGCTCACTGCAGAACTAGTTTAAAGAGAACAGAAAAACAATTGTTTTGAGCAGCAGCATTTTAGTGTACGTTGCTACACGTTTTGGTTCTCAGCTCAGTTAGGTTGACAAGCTTTGTCTTGCAAGCTACTATGGTGACTTAGAGTCCCTGAGCAAAGGAACAAGATAATTATTCTGATTTGGAAATGGAATAGCTGTTCAGACAAAAAGCAGTGTGTCATAAAACATTGACCCTTTTTCACTAAAAATGAGGGTTTTTTCTGTCTCAGGAGTGTGCAGCTTTCTTTGGAACAGCAGCCGTAGCAGTACAGACAACGTGTTTAACAGACAGGAACCTGACATCTGGTGTGTGTGTGGGTTTGGAGTATTTTTGTTTGATTTGTTTTAAAATCGGTGCACTTTTCAGAAAGAAGGAAAAAAAAAACCAAAAAGGTGGAGTGTGTGGAACAGCATTAGGCTGTCTTCTCTGATCAGGCTTTAACAACATGACTTGATCATAAATAGGAAGGTAGTAGAGATACTTTCCAGAGATGAGATTTTTATTCTTACACTAGAATGCCCTGATGTTTCTAGAGTGAAATCGTAGCAGCTATGTATCATTTTCAAACCTGATGGAAAAAATTTTTTAATCCCAATTCAGAATTTTTTTCTGAATGTCAGGGTAATTGCAAAACAGTCAGTTCCTTTTCCTATCCAACTCTTACAGGTTTAATCTCACCAAAAAAGATCTGTTAATATCAAAAAAGAAAAAAAGAATTTGAGGGGCTTTAACTACATGACTTTGTAAACCTTGACCTCACATGGCCTCAGGTTAGGTCTAAGTGTGGACTCTGGTTAGGTCCAAAATTGTCTTGCATTCTTATTGTGGCCAAATCTTGCTGGTTTTTGATGATGTTTCCATATATTATGCCTTTTTTTAGCTGTAATTCATGACCCAGCTGTGGATCCCTGCCGTGTTATGGCATCTCTCACCTTTCACAAGGAAAGGATTTATTTCACCAAAAATTAAGTATTTTCAGCTTTCATGGTGACACAGTCTTGACTCTGATACATTTTTTAAAATTGAGGAGTAAATATTCTGGGATATGATTTGAAGATTTTTATGGCTCAGGTTTCCCCCGTCTAAAAGAAACCCTCCTTTTCTCTCCCTCGAGATCCATGTGGCACCTGTGAGGTAGTACTCTTCGAGAACTTTGTGTTTTATTGTAAAGATATAGCACCACACTGCATCTGTACAAAGGGCTTCCTTGTACCGTCATTCAGACTTGGCGATTCCTGCTCTCCTTTAACACACTTTCAGCTGTTTGATTCTTCCCAGCAATATGATTAAGCATATAAATTATAAGACAAAATGTTAATAGAAAAATAAAGGTTGTATGGACAACATAGGGCTAATTTATTCAAGTAATTAGAGTGATATTTTATGCAGTTATTCAAAATAAGTAGACATGTAAGTTATTCTATCAGTTAATAAATTACCATAAAGCCTACCCTAATTCTAATATCTTTCAATTTCTCTAAGAGGATGAATATTGTGATATCAATGACTTAATCCTCTAATAACTTCCATACAGCAAACTTCATTTTGGCATAAACACAAACAGTAATAGAGTTAATAGGAGGTGGTTTTCTACATCAATTAAATTTGACATTGAGGACCAGTCACCTTGATATGAGGTGGTATATCCTCTTTTAGGAAAATGTATATGATTAAATCCTATGATGATGTAAATAGACTCCAAGGAGAAATAACATTTTTATCTTTTTACAGGCAGGCTGATAGATGATTATTTCCATGAACACTTCCTAAATTTAATTTAGGAATTTTCATTCAGGATTTTTTTTTGGCAGGAAATGAAATTGCATGGTACCTTGGTTAGATATATTTTCTCAAATTATTTTGCATTACAAATTAAATTGTCATAATGAGTCTTTTCCAAAAATCTCGATTATCATGGTATTTTTCAGAAAAATAGTTTATTTCATTTCCACATAAATTACTGCTTTTGATCTGTAAATTAGAAAAAGATATTTCATTCTGTTCTATACAGCAGCCTCTTTTAATAGTTTTATATATAAAATAATAGAGGGCTTCAACTACTGTAGTCATTAAACATCTATTGTTTTATCATGTCTTGAAATTGTACGACAGTAATATATGTTATGAAATAAAGGAAAAAGTAATTCTACATAGGAGGCATTTTAAAATGAATTCTTTTTTCAAATGTCATACTTTAGCAGACAGTTTTTATCAAACCCCCTTTTACCCCAGATTCTTGAGATGTTATTTACTTTCTTGCCAATCGGACATGAAAATAAAACTGAAATACTGAGATTTTCAGGAGCAGGCATGGTGGGGATTTTTTAGTTGTCGTTTTGTTTTTTTATCATCCGATCTTTCTGCAAAGCTGTATAACCTCACAAACCCAGTTTTGGTGGTCAGTGTGAAAAAAGCACACAAAGGACAGTTTATGCTGCTTAAATCTTACACGTAGGTAATAGGACAGCTGCTGTTTCTTGTAAGAATGCTTCCTACTCATTTTATGCCCAAAAAGCAAATCTTGGTTAGAACAGAGTTTGGCCTTATCCAGTCTACGCAGGCAATGAATAGGTGGGTCTTTTCAGGTCCACTGGAGCTCAGGTAATCTCAGTATCCTCCTCCTCCTGGTTGGCCACAAGCACCAGCCTGATCTCTGCTGACTGAGTTTGAGATTTGTGCATCTGGCTCAGAAGGAAGCAAAAAAAGTCTTCAATATTTTGCTGAAACATAAATAAATGAACACAAGACTCAACAATATCATCTGGTGATAAATGTTGGCCCAGCTATTTAGTAATTCAAAGTACTTTAACCTTTGTCATCTTATTAGTGTCAGATAATCACTTTCTTGATTCAAAACCCATAACCACTCAGTCAGGCAACCTAGGGCTGCAGCAACGATTGGATTTAAACTTAAATGCTGCAGACTAGACATGATTTTTATACTGCATGCCTTCATAGCAGTATGAAAAAAGTCAGTAATAGTGGTGGTTAATATACATGCTTCTCAAAGTCCTGAAATACATTTTAATAATCAATAGTATCTCAATATTTTCACACAATATTTTTTGTGATAACAACATCATCTTTTTTCCTCACTTGCAAGACTGAGTTGTCCTTATATGATTTATGAATGTGGCGTCCTATTTAAGATGCATAAGTATTTAGAAATACTTCTATATAATGCTTTCTCTTGTGCTGATTTAGTCAGGAAAACTGATTCTGACTAAATCTGAGCTCTTCAGAGAAAATTTAATTCAGCAGCTGGTCTCACCTGTATCGTTAATCATCTTTCACTGGACTAATATTAGCTGTGAAATAGTAAGGACTGGTCAGTGATGCAATACTGAGGACAGGTCTTTGAAATCAAGTAAACTTGTTAAAGTAGATTACTAACCTGAATTAAGACTGTGAATAATACTATCAAGGAGGATAAATGCCATTTTAAACTGATTTAACATAATTCACTTTGGAAGTCAATGGAATTAAATTTAGTGGAGTTTGGATTTATCTATTTTTGTAACCTAGATGGACCTGTAGACACCAGGTCTCCAGTGACAATGCCTGATTAAATGCTCTATAATTTAAATGGGCAAAGCAAAATAACAGAGGTGATGCAACCTGTCCTGCCAGTGCTAGAACTTGGGGTCCTCTTGTGTGTCCCCTGTCCGCCGTTCCCAGGATGGAGCTGTGCGCACTGGTGTGATACTACCTTCCACTGTGGCACCAGCTATGGAAAACATATGGAGACTTTCCTGGCAAGAGTGTAAAGCTTTCCCTTTGCTGTGTGCTTGGATGACAACTGTATACCCAACTCTTCACATAAATTGTGAGAGGAGTGGATTTAGGTACTCCCTCTAATTCACTTAATAAATCAATGAAACAAGTTTTCTGAGATGTGAGCTTCCTGCTCTAAAAACAGGTTGAGCACTGACAGAGTAGTTAAGCGAAGATGGTCCGTATAAACGGAAAGATCAGAATAAATGTATGTGGTGGTCTGAGTCTGCTATAAGGGTGATGGATAAGGCACAGAGGCAGATAAGAAGCAGCAGAGTTGTGAATGTTCTTGCTGGCCAGAAGTAGCTGGGGAGTTGTGTACTGAGGGCAGCCAGAGGAGATTCATTGGTAGGAGTACTGAGTGATCAATAGCTGCACCACCACCAACACAGAAATAGCATTAGAAATTTCACACGATTTCAGAGCTAAAGCCAAAAGATTTTTTACTTTTTTCTCCTTAGGAGGGGATTTTCTCAAGTGTGTGTGTATATATATATAGAGTGAGAAAAAACCCATACATTTTCTTCTGGAAATTCGAAGTTTCTCTCACACAGGAATATCATCGCTCTAGTTTTCTTTTTTCCATTTTTTTGTATTACCCCCCGGCTTGTATCAGGAATAGTGTGGCCAGCAAGAGTAGGGAGGTGATCTTGCTCCCGTACTTGGCACTGGTGAGGTCGTACCTTGAGTACTGTGTTCTGTTTTGGGCCCCTTAGTACAAGAAAGACATTGAGTTGCTGGAGCATGTCCAGAGAAGGGCAATGAGGCTGGTGAGGGGTCTAGAGAACAAGTCTTACGAGGAGCGAGTGAGGGAAATGGGGCAACTGAGGAACTGGGGCTGTTTAGTCTGGAGAAGAGGAGGCTGAGGGGAGATCTTACTGCTCTCTACAACTACCTGAAAGGAGGTTGTAGTGAGGCAGGTGTTGATCTCTTCTCTCAGGTAACTAGCGATAGGATGAGAGGCAATGGCCTCAAGTTTCATCAGGGGAGGTTTAGACTAGATATTAGGAAAAATTTCTTTGCTGGAAGAGTGGTCAGGCATTGGAACAGGCTGCCCAGGGAGGTAGTTAAGTCCCCATCCCTGGGGGTGTTTAAAAAACATGTGGCACTTCAGGATATGGTTTAGTAGGAATGATGGTGTTGGGTGGATGGTTGGACTTGATGATCTTAGAGGTCTTTTCCAACATATGATTCTGTTTTTTCCTTCCCCACTTTTTTCTCACAGGAAAAATCAGGGAGAAGGAACATACTGAGACTGTGAGAGGTGGAGGGAATCCTCCTTCTTTTCTGAATGCAATTTTTTAAAAGATAAAAAAAAGCTATTAGTGTTGGAGTTTGATATTTATTCTAGGAGAGAAAAGCCTACAAACTAATAGGAACAGCAGGGAATTAATTCCAGTCCAATTCAAATAAAAAAGGAGATAGAAATAAGTCACAATGACAGAGATTTAGCTATTGGAAGAAACTACAGGAGGAAATTGTGGATTTTGCAGATTTGGAGTCTGCAGACAAAGTTTGTTAAAAGGGTCTTTTATTATCTGTTCTGTAAACCTTTATTGTTTTAAAGTAAATGAATGTCACATTGTTCTGAAAGTAGAAAGTATTGGAAAGAAACCTGTTAGGTGCAATTAAAACCACCGTGGCAGTAGGAGGCGAGTGGTCAGGCAGCAAGTAGGAATGCTTTTCTTCTTGCAGCCCTTTTGTTATTAGCCCAGGTACTGCCATACCATAGCCTTTTCCCACAGAATTCCTGGACAGAAAAGCAAATAGCTGGAGGCAGATGAGGGTAGACGTAGGACAGGGATAGAGGGGTGCGGAAGAGGAGTGGCAGGCTGGGCTGTCTGCAGGGTAGGATGGATTCAGGGGGAAGAGTCGGTGCGTGCATACCTGCAGAAACTGAGCAGGGAAGGAGAGACTGGTAGTGATGCAGGAGGACTACAGTATTGTGTGACGTGTGCTGAATTTTCATTTTTAGTTATCTTGGTGGTTATTTTTGTTTCTTAGCAAAGCTAGCAACCCTCCTTCAAGTAAAGACGGGATGTATCTTGGTAAAAAATGAGTTTTGGTTAAACATCAGGGTCTATTTTTTCCTTTTTGGCTCAGTGTAGTAGGAAAAGGTAACATTCTCTGGCGTGTTGGACGGGAAAGAAATCTTGATGAACTAATGATCCCTCCTAGCCTCAAATCTATGAATCTATTACCGGCTTTACTTATCACGATTAAATGTTTGTTTGTCTTCCTCTTCTCTTGCACATTGAGAATAGCAAGGGGAAAATTGTGTTCAGGCTGCTGAGGAAAAAGTGACATAGACCTGCAATCTTAATTATCTTTTAATTTCCTTTATCATAACTTTTCTGGAGCAGTGTAGTGCTGTTACAATAATTAATACTGTTCTGTGTGAAAGACGCATAGCTGCAACTGGAATTCAGCAAACTGTAATTGAAAAAGCTTGTCAAGTGATTAATGCATGTGTGGCATTTAGGCTGACACATTTTTATAACCTAAGTGGCACTGACACTGGTGAATAGCAATCTCTCAAAGAGTCATAGAAGATGATTATAGACAAGGTCACCATTGGTTACAATGGAGAAAGTAACTGATTAATGACTTGCAAAAGTAGAGAAAGACCAGAGATTAAAGTTGGCAAGGCAGTCAGCCTGTACTGATGGAAGACAGAGGGTTTCAGCAGAGGAGATGATTTTTGTAAGCTGAAGAAACACGAGTGAATGTGTGCAATAGCAAAACCAGATAGAATTAGGTTTTCAGTGTTCTTGAATGATCTGTATCACCCCTATGGATCCAATGAAAGATCAATGAAGATAATACAAACAAATGTTTCTTATTTAATAAATTGCACTTTCTGAAAGTTCAGCTGGAACCCTGTATGAATCAAATGCTCACTTGGTGGAAATCAGTATAGTTCAGTGGGATAATGTTAGCGTATAGCATTGCAGAATCTATGTCTGAAACTTCAGGACTACTTTTACATTGGCATCCAGTTTTGTTACCCTCTAGTTGAAATCGGCATCCACTCAGTAGCAGGAGTTGCTCTCTGAGGGAACTGTAAAACATGAATAACATAATACCACAGCATCAGCTGCCTGGTTTGTGATTTTATCATCAAAGACTGCAATATTCTTATACTTAGCATCTACTTTAATCAAGCAAACTTCCCTCTGCTTGTTGCTCATTCAAGAAGGCTCAAATTTTGTTTTCATGTCAGTAAGTTTTTCTGTACTTACCTGGCTAAGACCAAAAAGAGAGTTTCATGAACTTCCCTGCCCTGAGCATTTTCTGATCTGTTATGAACAACTTTCTTCAACTAATTATCATTTCCATTATATCTAGCTGGAAATATAGGCCTAAAGACAGAAAATGTGCAAATCCTACTCTGCTTCCAGGTTGCTTATAGTGTTCTTTGTTATTGCTACAAATTTAGGGGAGGTGATTGTTAATCTACATCCATCTTTGAAAAGGTAGCGTCTGTGCATTACGGTCGAAGTGCCACAATTAAATCGTTGCTTTATTAGGAAAGTAATGTGTCAGGGACACTCTTGTCAACTATCATATACTCTTTAGTCTCTCAATATCAAAAGAAATTATTGAGAAAGTGATGAAACTTGAGCACCCCAGGAGTCCTTTGGCTTCCCTAGATCTGATTTTAGCCAAGGTGAATTATTGACCACGTGTTAGACTTGCCTTCTGGTAACAGTGGAAGATGAAAGTCAAGACTGTGATTGCCCTTTGTGCCTTCAACCCTTTGCAGTGGTACCAAAGCCCTCTATGTTACTGGGAGATGTAAACCAATTCCATTTTCTTTATGAATCTTTAAATCCCTAGAAGCCCATTTAGTTAGGAAACAAAGATCAGTATGATTAAAAAGTTTTCTGAAATTCAATATAAGAATGGCTTCTCATATATTTTTTTTTTTCTTTCTCTTTTTCTAAAATATTACCACTTGCCGTGTGGGATCATTATTACTTTGCTGTGCCTAAGGAGTCTGATATATCAGACCGTAATATTAACTCTGGTCATCTCCTGCTGAATAAGTACATGCTTAATATCAGTTTGTAACCTCTGGTATTTGAATAAGGGTTATTTGGTTTTCCATATAACCTGAGAATTTATTGCGCTTCCAAATGCCTTTCACTCCTATAGACAGAAATAGTTAACTAATAAAACTTACGTTGGCATTTTAATAATGGAGGTCTTCAGAGGAGGAAAAATCAAAACATAGGCCTAATTGTAAAAGCAGTGACAACTCTCAGACTAAACGCAGGAGTTTACATCTGAAGGATGGTATCAAATCATCTGTTTTGTGTATGCCTCAGAGACTGGATTGAACACCTGTATGTGAATTTTTTCCATTTACCAGGGCCCACATATCATTTTGACAGCAGAACTGTGGCTAAGTGGGTTAAAAGATGGGAGAATAGCTACAAGTATGAAGAGTTTTACTCGTCTTCAGGTGACAGACCCAAAATTACAGTAGGTGTAAACCTATGACAGATTTTCTTTTGAGGATTCTCAAGCTAAGGAGACATCGCAGGAAAGAATGGTGAAAGTAGTATAACTTTCAGTGTTAAATTGTGTGGATTCAATTGATCCAGAGGAGAAGTTGAAGAAGAAATACATTGATCCGTGTTAAAAGAAGCAGTTGCATTCTGCTGCTGAAAATGCACTGATATGCCTGTGCTTTGGAGCAAAACCACAGCTGTGCTTTTAGCACTCTCTGTGTAATCGGTTCATATATGCTCCATAATTCCCTAGATTTTTAGGGAATAAATCCCACAAAGGCATCACATTCCAGTACAAGCAATGCAAGGACTGCAGCCTTCGAGGATGCCGCAGACCATGGTGGACATGGGCTTGGGCACACTGAAGTGTGCAGCCTCTCCGGTACTCTGTACTGCATATTTCAGGGGTGAGGAAACAGGCAGGAGGACTTCAGTGTAGAGGAAGAAAGTGGTGAGATCAGGATCTGGGGTTTACAGCATGGGTTTGGGAAGGGATGTCTGAGATTCATTACCATCATTCTCTGTTTTCCACTGTGGAGCATCAAGATTTAGATTTCTATTTGTCTGAAGTGCCTGGATATCTAGCAATGCATCATCTGCCCTCAGTACTTCTATTGTATGTTAATACTTCCTTAAGTACATGCAAATGTAAGTCTGACAATTCATGAAAGTGTGGGAGATTGTCTTCAAGTGAACTCTTCCGTTGATTTACATAGGTGTAATCTATCTGGTATTTCCCAAAGACTTGGCATTATTCTGTTTGTGTATGTGTGTAGGTCGTATTTCTGTCCAGGAATTTTGAGAAGGCACCACTTCTGAAGAAGAGGACATTTCACAGTTCATCTGGTCCTACCCTTTGTAAGAGTGTTCAGGTTTTAATAAACATCTTGCTCTAACAAACCCACAATCCGTAGATGGCAGTTCTACCATGCCATAAATCACAAAAGCAATGAAGCCGCTAGTTTCTGATGGAAAGGATCTTACATGATCTTCCAGCAGAAAGGATTTTCTGTCGATATCTACATGGAATTGTGCTTTAGATAGAAATTATTTCTTTGATCCAATTCTGAGCTCCTCCTAGTGGGTGATTTTACAGGGCTTCTCCAACCTAAGCATGAAAAAAATGTTTAAATAAGATTTCAAAGGAGGTGATTTAATTAAAAAAGTCCTAAGGCACCAGTTGCTTGAAGTATAGGTTATAACGTATGTCAGAGACTGCAGATTTTTACTTTTAGAGGTTCTTTGCTTGCTCTGAGGTCTGGGGTGGGGTGTATATACTAACCCAGTTCAGGTCATCTTACAGTTGTAGCTACTACAACAGCAGGTTTTGTGCTAAAGCTTTTGGGAATCTTTCATACTTGCTTAGACTCCTTTCTTTCTTGACTCTCAGACTAGGGAATGACATATGGAATTATACATAGGTTTGTTTATTTTGGGGGGAGTTTTGGGTTTAGTTTTCTTTTTTTTTGGTAAAACAGCCACCTCCTATATAAAGTAGTTATTTTTTATCTAAATAAGATCAATGTCAATACTTTAGTGGATAAAACCAGGTCCAGAACACTCACAGAGATATCCTTTGAAACCTGTCTGCATATTTGTCTCTATTTAACTCTTCTTTCTCATTTGAATGATTTACAAGATAATACTGTGTAATACATAACAAAGAAAACAATTTTATTCTGATTAGCATAGCAGGCACAGGTGAAAGGTGCTGTTATATCAAGTTACCAAATAGAAAGAAAGTGGCCAGTCTAACCAGTATTTTTTTGTTTTCTAATATCAGTTGATGTCTGCAAGATCATTGTACTTATTGATGCCAGTACCTACCTCTGAAAATTTCAGTAGTCAGAATTTACAGTCATCCAGACAGAGATAAGACCAGACGTCACTGCAATCTTTAGATATATGGTTTTCGGTGTTACAAACTCAAGGTTGTTGGTCTTTTGCCAACCAACATGTTAGCACTAACTTTACGTGTTAGATGTTGGTAGCAAAACAATTCAAACTTGAAATATACAGATCTTCCAAGGGGAAGTTTGTGTGTTATTTATGTAACTAACCTTTGCAATTTTGCTTTGTTGTTTGAGCAAGCATAGTCTCCATAAATAACAGAGGTAAAGTTCTAGGCTTGCAATCAGTCAGCTGTTATTTGAAGGAATTGAAAAGTGCTTATTTCACATTCAGACCCAAAATAAACATCACTGTCTTTCAAAATTTCCTTCGAAGCAAGATTTACTGTCTTTATTTAAGAGAGTAAGTTCTGGAAAACTCTAGACATAACTGAACTTGAAAGCCCACAATGAATTTGTCACTGAGTTGCAATATCCTCGAGGGCATGTTTCTCTTCTGATCACGAGTCTATCAGAGCAACTTTAAAATCACATCATTGGCAAGGATTAAGTGCTAATTTGACCTTTTCTTTTATTAGTAAGTATTTCTGACATACGAGGGAAAATTGAATAAGCTTTTTCAGTGCCATACAGGCCGACTCGTAGAGCTGGGATGCTAGCTGAGGCCAGCACAAAGCATTTGCAGATAGCTTATCACAGAAGACCCCAGCATCAGAACCACTTCTGGTGACTAAATCAGACTTGATCAACTTAACTTTCTCTTTTTTTTTTCATGAATGAAAAAGAAGAAATTATAACCAGAGTTTCTACTGAGGTTTTCTTTCCCTCCTTCCTAAGCTATATGCTTAAGTATGGCCTCAGCAGGGAATTTTCTATGTGTAGCAACTGCTGCATCATTCTTCTCAGTGGTATTCTTTTTAATCAAAAGAAACTCCTTTTTTCGAAGTAGCCAGAGACAGAAACAGTCGTAATCAGCCAATCAGGTGTCTCTGACACCCTGACACTCTGCTTTTCCTCCTTTGGGCTCTTTCCACCTACTCTCCCTGTCTCTGGCTCGTGCTGCTCTGCCAGAGCTTTAGTTAATGCTCCTGAGACTTGGCTGCAGTGACAGTTGCCCCAAGCTGGCTGGGTTTGAGCATATTTGTCAGGCACCAGTTTGACCCTCAGCAGAACGACTGCCACAACTTTGGCTCTAGTCAGAAATGTTTTGTCTCTAACTGTTGCTTTTGATCTTCAATGACCCTAGGAAACATGTTTTTGTGGGGAGATTGGGCCATGTGGTATGCATCTAGTGGGGAAAAAAAAAAAAGACTACTGCATTTTATCCATGATGTTGCTGATACAACTTTTTTTAAAAAGCACATTGCGAGAAATTTAGACATTTTTCTCCACATTAACAACATTCAGGACAAAAGGCAGATGCTGAATTAATTACCACAGAATAGTTTAGGTAGGGGGTACCTGTGGAGGTTGTGTTGTTTACCTGGCTTTAGATCAAAGCAAGTCTAATTAGATTAGGTTGCTCAGGGCTTTGTCAGTTTGAGTTTTGAATATCTCAAAGAAGAGAGAGTCTTCAAACTGTGTTTTATGACACACATTGTGTTTGATTCTCCCTGGCCTTTTGCCTCCTGTAATTCTTATCGCCTGTGCAAAAGTGGCTGTGAAATGCTTCAGGGCTGAAAGGCATGTTATACATGTGCTTTGCAGAGGAATAAAAAGCTACACTTAGTTAAATCCTCAAATCTTTGCTCAGCCTTACAGTTTAGACACATCTACAGCATTTGACCACTGTAACGTCCTCAGGGGAATCACGGGCTGAGAACTTCCTCTATTCATTTGAAAAAAATATTTTTTTTCCTATTTTTTTCTGAAATTCTTCTCTGAGGAGTTCATGGTGACCTCTTGACCAGAAAATATCTTCCACTTCCATTTTAAGACCTAAAATCTTTCCTCTAAGAAGCCCAGTTGTAAGGATCTGCTTTCTCTGATGAAGGATCTGCCATTTGTTTCTTTACATGGCTTCTCTGTCCTAAAGGTTTCTGATCATCCATGTGATGTCAATGCAGGCTTATCAGAAAGCATTTTTGTAACTTTTAAAGCGATGCTGTAAGACAGTTAATCCATTGGGAAGCTGTTAGTTGTTAGTTTTGTCTTTGACAGTAGTAAGAATTAAACGTGCTATGGACCTTCCAGGATGAAGCCTTTACAAAACTACCTCTCAGTTTGCTCTTATAATGAGCCACCCTTGTTAACTTTAAAAGAAAGCTCTTGTGTTTTTTACTTTATGCATATAAAGAGTCATGACGGTTTGTTTCAGGGATGTCTGCATAATACAACAGTATTTCCACTTAGACTTAAATTAAGGTATATAAAATTCATCATCTAAAAAAGACACATGGAGAAAATCTCGTCTCACCTTTTGAATGACAAATACTTTGCTCATGTTCCCTTTTTTTCAACTAAAATTTACATTTCACTAGTTACATCTGAAGATAGCATTTAGCAGCAGCACTGTTTCTCCTATGCTGGATATTTGCATGAATCTGTTCGTTGGCTCTTGCTGGTGGTCTGTGTGTAGTAGGTGGCCCCTGACTGTGAGGGGTGGAGGATCCTACAGCCTGCTCCCTGCAGAGCCACTTTCCTCCTGCTGCTTCTGTTTGCTTCTCCGTGCCCTTTCCCAAAACTGGTTTGTTTCTGTTTAGGAATGGAGTAGGTTCTTGTAGCTTTGCTCTAAATTAATATTTCACAGTTTCACCTACAATATTGATCCTCAAAGGAATGTCAGGAGGAGGAATGTTCATTTTAGAACAACTGAAGCTGTAGGAGGACCCCAAGCTTTCAAAGGATGAGGGGACAACATATGTTGGGTAGCTTTCATTTGTTTCAGTTGATTACGTGAGTTCATGTGGGAGGAAAGGTTGGCCACAGTATGAATACATCCTGCCAAGAGAACCCTGGAGATTTTAAGACCCAGGTTTCCTCTTTTCTGCAACTGGAAGTCCGCCCCCTTGAGCAGCACCACTGCTGCAAGAGATTGTTTCAGTTTAGTCTCGGAGGGGAGCGCACTACAGACAGCTCCCACTGGCAGCACAACCTTATGTTCCCGGATCGTCTCTTCTCCATGTACTCAGACACGCTTGACCTTACTTAGTAAACATAATATGGCAAAAGTCATGAGGATAACGTTGCAGGCTGAAAAATGAATATGTGCAGTACCTCACGCTGTCATATTTTATTATCTCAAATGTCAGGTCAGTCTTCATTAGATATAAGACCAAATGCATCCTTTCTTCCCTCCCTCAGGGGCAATTTCTCCTAGTCCCTCTTTGTTCTGTATTTCTCTCTCTCTCTTCATCTCATGGTTCTCAGCGGGTTTCAGCCTGGTTAGTGTGGTGTTATCGCCCCATTTTATGTAGTTTAGCAAGGAAAACGCATGATCTAGAGTTCCCAGCTTTATTGTGCTTAAACATGTGTCTGTATTGCAACAGAGACTCTAGAAGTTCTGTGATATTATTTCTAGTAAAATCAATCAAAGCCAAATTTTCTTTTAATTTCTTTGAATTTGTCCCTCCTCTGATAACTCTTCCTGAATAAGTACAAGGGGTTCATCTTCCACTTCAACAATTTCTCTGCTTCGATTTTCCAAGTTATTGGATCCTGTATTTCAGTGATTATTTGTCCTGTTTTATTCTCCTATACTTTAGTAGTATCTCCAGTCTAAACATTTTGGGATACATAAAGCCATTTACAAATGCAATTAGATAGCGATAAAACATGTGCAATGAAATAAAGACATCATAAAACACTAAAGAAAATCTTCGTGGTCTAGTGGCTGGAGCCTTGAGACAACACTAGGAGCTTGCTGCTTCTTCAAAATCTAACCTGGGCAGATTACTACAGAACCATTTTGTTGAAGACAAATTCTTCTGTGCCACAACGCTGAACTGAGACTCAGGACACTGGGGTTCACCTTCCATCTTTAACAAGAATTAGGAATATGACACTGTACAAATCCCTTTATTTCCTTTCCTTCTTAGGCTCCCATCTGAGCAATGATAAGAGCACCCTTTTTTTTCTGAAATCCTCTGTATTTACACCAAGATTTATTTGGCATAGGGATGTTTTTCTTAATTGCCAACAAATAAGGGAAGATTAGAGTGGCTGGGGTCACCAAGTGAAGTTCTATGTCTGATGGACTATGGACAGCTAAGAAAAACAGCTCAGGAGTTATTGTCTGTTAATAAAGTCTCCTACAAGGCCCCTGGCATGACGACAATGACCTCTCCTGCTGTCTCCTTGGTCACACCATAGATTTTGTGGCTTTAAGTTATGCTGTTTTGTAATAGATTGGAGAGTGGGAAGTGTTTCTATTGGCTACATTTACTTAAGAGTGTCTTGTTTTGCCAGTTCCACATGAGGGATTTCTGCTTCTGGCACATATGCAGAAAATCCTCAGGCTGAGAGAATAATTTATGCAGCTGTCCTTCCTGGCACTTGCCTCCTGCAAGCCTCTCCCACTACTCTTCTGCCACTTAACTAGAAACCTCTCCAATTCAACACAAGAGATTACTGTGTTCTTGTCACATGCTAATTAAACTTCAGTTTCCAAGATAAAGGAGTAGTCTTGCCCCAGGCCTCAGTGTAAAAGAATCTTTCCCTAATAAATGGATTTAGTGAAATTCCTTACCTGAACAATATGACCAATCTAATCTGAAAATCTATTTCTCTTTAATTAGTTATTTCATATTTATCCTGAATGGCTTGAGAATCCAAAGCAATCATCCTCAATATCCCAGCATATTACCAGTTACTGTTTGGGTAGAGGAAATTCTTATGATTTCCCAGTGGGGAATACTGACTTGATTCATATCATAAAGCCGAATCATGCCCTTCAGTTAATGTGTGCAATTAATGTTTCTCACGCTATACTATGCAAGACAACAGAACAGTGGGGGAAGAAAAAAAATAGCCTCGTTAATAAGAGATCTTTCTTCATGTTTAAACTTTTTAGAGGAGCAGGGAGACTAGTTATTTTCCTGTCTCTACTCATTCTTTCTACAGTCCAGTCCAAATAGATACCATCTTCAAATGGATTATATCCACAATGATAAATGGAGGAGTTTGTATTGATTTACTGGAATCACACTATAATGACATAATTAGTATACTTATAGATTGTCTCTACTGTGAAGTCAAAAATAAAAAGGCAGTAGAAAAGAATTTCTGCTTACTTGCTGAATACTTATGGAGAAAACAAAACCTAGGAGACACTTCTACATAAACACTATGACAGAGGCATTAAAAACCTTTGCTTTCACGTTCTCCATCATTACTGATTCAGGTTTCCATTGTGTATTCTCATTCCACTTGTAGAGCTCTGATCTTCATCCAAGAAAGTGCTGAAATATCTACTAAGCATTTTTGGTTGTTGCTTTTCTGACACCCAGTTTTCACATTTTGTTTGGGTTATTAGACCACCTCCTTATTACAGCACTGAGTTAATGCATCTATTGGCATGTTCTGTTTTGATGGTATGAAACATTCATCCAGTTTTACAGCAAGATTTAGCAATTGCTATGGGGTCTAACATCCCAAAGAACTGAGAACCAGGCACAGACACTAACGCTGAAATTCTGGAAGCACTGCAACTGCTCACTTTCTTCTCTTATGCTCAGATTCATTTGCAAGCTGTTAGTAATGTGAATCCTGACTCATGGGCTAATAACAGGAGGTATCCCTTTTACCTTTTCCATTTATTAAAATACTGCTTACCCGGGAGGTGCTAAAGATAAATCTGAAGTTTTTGGAATGAAAAACTGAAGTTTAAGCAAACCCTTAGGATATGCTGCATTAAAATGTATTCTTAAAACTTATGTTCTTATTTTAAGCAAAAAATAGTGATATATTAACCCTTGTCATCATAGCCTTATAATATAATTTTTTAGCTAAAAACCTCAGTGGGAAGCATAGAAGAAAGATACAATCAATCTCCATATGTAAATTCTGTCATTTTTTATTTTTTTACTAATAAACATGATTAATGGGTCTGAGAATATATCTCTTCTGTATATGGCACTGACTGTCATCAGCGGATTTAGGTGATTAATCTGAGCTCTAAAAATATACAAGTAAATTCTCCCAGAGTAAAATTCTGGTATATTCAGGTATGCTGAGAAATTAAAATATTTAGTGGTTAGTAGCTGGAATTAAGACACTAATATCTACCGATCACGCAATTACTCTTGACTTGTGCCACAGAATATAATCTCACTGTATTCTTGAGTTAGTCTTTGAAATCCTGTCTCCTTCACAGGTTTGAATTAAGGAGGAGAGATCGTAGCAAGTACAGAAAGCTAAAAGCAATCCACTTATATTTAGGCCTATGAGGAAAAACATGGTTTAGAGATGGAGAATTCATTCTTCTTTTGCACAAAAAGACCTCAGACTTGTATGCTTTTTCTGATGCCCACACTATTGCCTACTGTTTCATAAAGATAATGAATGTTGCATGCTATATACCCCAAGATATCCTCATGGTGTGGTTTTCAGCACCATTGAACAGCTGGAGCTGGTACTTAGTGTTAGTAAATCATGTGACTTTTTACCTAAGGATGCCAGTAATTAGTCGCTGCTCCCTAAAGGACAGTCAGGTGGAATAAAACCAAAGAGAAAGTGCTGGGAAAAGCCGAAGGAAGGCTCAGCTCAGCCTGCTGCCAGGAGTGTTTCGCAGGTGCCACCCAATTAAACTGAGCAGTGTAACCGGGGCTAGGGAGGACCCCTCTCTAAGTTCATCTGTTTTTCACCCCTCTTTGTACTCTTTCCTTGTGCTTTAATATCGCAAAACAAAAGACACCTCTGAATTTTGACTTTCTTCTCATGAGCATGATATGCATCGTGATTAAATTCCTGATTCCAGTATAACTATATTCTTCATAGGAGTGAACATTTTGGCCCATTGTCACCCTATTTCAGAGATATCTGACCTCCTGAATCTCTGGCCTGCCTCTGGGCAAGAGGAAGCACCCAGCGTGAGGCGTGTCTGGGGACGTGTTCAGGGTGAGGACTCCAGGGGCTCTTACAGGGTGCAATATGGCTCTTCTTAGAAATGTTATCATGAGTATAATGAATTGAAAGGGGGAATTGTTTGGGTGGTTTTGGATTGTCACTGACCTGTGTAAAAAGCTTTCTGTCTGCCACTATTGTAAATGTCGAGGGCATTGAGCTGACTCCTGCTCCCCTGCTCTTTATCTGTACAAAGAAAGGAGGCCAGCCCTAAAAAATGACTGTCGCTTCCCTGGGCTTCAGAAAAGAATCAGTGTGTTTAATGCAGGTTCCCATTCTGCAGTTCAGGGTTATGGAGACTGGAGGCCAAAGAGGGAGACTGGAAGTTGAGGCTGGTGCCTCAGCGTGGTCAGGGAGTGGGAGGACCAGAAAAGAGAGTGCAAGGGGTGCACAGGGTGAAAGGGGCACACGGAGAGGAGCGTTAGGGATCAGGAGAAGGTAACATGCTACAAGGAACAGTAATGGAAGAGAAAGAAGCCAAGAAATCAGTGGTTACTACTTGTCACTAGAGCTTTTAAAATTGGATTTTGTTCCTTTTCAATGATGGGGACTCATGGGACAGGTTTTAGGTAGTTGTTCTCTAAAGCTTCCAATACCATACAGTAAGTATACCTCCCTTTTTGCCTCTGCTCAGAGGTCTAATATTTAAGCCACTACTAAATTTGGAAGCAGGAATCTTGATGGGAGAGACTCCAACTCTTTATTTTTATAGGCACTTGGTTGGCAACAAAGTGTTTCCAAAGACCTCATGGGGAGGTGACGCTCTTGAGACACCTTTCAGTCCAGCTGGTGGCTTCTGGAGTTTTGTACTGGTCTCACAAAATTTCTGAGTCGTTGATGTCTCTCTATGATGAACCCCGAAACCTTCTGAGATTTGCCCATAACAACAGTAATTTCTTTGTTGTTGTGCACAATTGTTAGGCAGCATACTGAGAAGTCTTTTAATAAAGACATCACTTTATAGTAAGCTACCACCATCTGCCTGTCCTCTAATTAAAAATAAGGAAAAAAGGGAGAGAGAATAATTTGCAATTGCATCATAGAGACAGCAAGGATAAAAAAGTGCCGTAAAGGTATGCAAGTCTCCAAATATGGCCTGCATCACTTATGTTCCCTTTGTGATTCATATACAAATGGAAGGTGAAACTGTTCCCTTGTGAGAGGAAAAGTTCCCTATGATAGTGATTTGTTTTCAGGATATCAGAAACTTAATCTGAAATGGCATGTCTGTAACAATATATACCAGTGCCTTCTCTTTTTGTGTCAATTACTTAGTCCTGGGGAAAGCCACAGATGTGAGTTGTGTGTGTCTGAGATAAAATAAAAGATATGTTACAAAAGATGATGTGGTAGGCAGAGGATTGAGACTCAGAAGACTTGAGTTCAATTCCAGTTTCCATTCATTTCAATCAAAATAAACAACAATAGGGCGTCTAATTTCAAGCATAACTCTGGATTTGATGCTCTGTGAGGCTTACATAGTACTTACTTGTACTCGTAAAACAGGAATAACAACCCTATATTGCATAGGATTGTTGCCAGGATTCAGTCAATTTAGTGTTTGTGAGACATGCAGGCTCTTGCCTGATGGGAAGCATATATGATGTACTGAGATATGAGGGCTTTGATTTGATTCCCCACAGCCTTTTCTGCCATGCTTCTTGCACCAGAATGTGCTACCTTCTCTGTATTACTTCTACTTTTGCAACAAATATGGGGTAGGCTGACATTGAAAGCTGCTCTGCAATCCCTCTGTGGTGGTGAAACTGCATATCCTTGTTCCTAAAGATGCTGCCCAGTGTGGTTCGTGCTGCGGCAGTGGAACCTGCAAAATCTCTTGTTGTTGTTGATGTTAATTATAATCCTCAGCCACAGGAGGAGTGGCCAAGGAGGAAACAACAGCTGCTTGAAGATACTTTCCTCACCTTGATTGTCTCGGAGGCATCCAAGCTCTGAGCCTCTCTCTTTTTTGGCAGCTGCGTTACTGCTTCTGGTTGACAATTACGCACTGCTTTAAGCTGGGGAAACGCTGACCTCCTGAAGCAAATTCCTGCAGGTCCTGCAATATGTTTATGCATTTACTTAACCAAAATATTAGAGGATTTATCTGAAAGCATCTAAGCACACTGCACAAACTGAGCAAGAACAAATTCCCATTTGATGCAGGAAAACAAACTCAAAAGCATGTGGCAAAAAGGAAACTTGGATGACAGTTAATGAATCCTTCCAGTCAGGGAGGATCAGTCAGTATCTGATCAGTGTGGACAATCAAATCATTGTATATTCATGGACCTTGCCTTAAACATCCATTGGTGATTTAGTGGTATAAAACATGGTGTTCAAATGAGGAAGCAGACTAATAGCTCTTTCTATTTTTCCCATTTCTCCAGTTGGAAACTGAAGATCTGGGAACCTGTCTCTTGTTTCCTAGCTATGAATGGGTCCATCACATCCTTGTCTTTAGTGAAATATTGACAACAAATAATGCGGCAGAATCCTCATTCTTTCACGCTTCCTTTCCCCCCCGAATAGTAAAAGTGAATGAAACAAGTTGTTCCAAGACTCTGCTGTCCATCAGTGTCCAACCATAATCAAGGTATTTGCCACACTGAGGACTCCACCAACATCACTACAATGTTTTTGAATACAGGAAGGAATAAAACCTGGACCTGCCCTAACCAGCAATAATTTGCTGCAATCATATGATGCAAGGGGATTTCAGCCATGGTGAATGCTGTCACATGCTTGTTTTAGTTAATGTCTCGGGCTCAAAAGGGATTGCAAGCCTGGTCTTAATCATGTCTCTAAAACTAGCTGAATCCTTAGGCACTACAGAAGTTCAAATTGCTATTAAGTTTGAATCCCAGGCATAAAGTTGTGAGGGCTGTGTGCTTTTTTGATGTATTTCTCTATATGTAACTGTTGCAAATTAAAGATGGTCCATAAAACTTTCGCAGCCAGTACACAAATATATATCTTTTGCCTTTTCCTTTAAGTATGAAAAAATCAAACTCCAGGCCTAGCCTTCCCAAAATCTACTTACCAGGAAGCACTGGAAAGCTACCTACATCCGTAAACATGATTTCAGGTCTTGATGACTAAAAAGCCATCTTAGGACAGGACTTCCAAGGAGACAGTCTGAGCCAGGGCAGATGGTATCACAGAAAGGTAGGGGTTGGATGGGACCTCTGTGGGTCATCTAGTCCAACCCCCCTGCTGAAGCAGGGTCACCTACAGCAGGCTGCACAGGACCTTGTCCAGGCGGGTTTCGAATATCTTCAGAGGAGCAGACTCCACAACCACTCTGGGCAGCCTGTTCCAGTGCTCTGTCACTCTCAGAGGGAAGAAGTTCTTCCTTATGTTCAGATGGAACTTCCTGTGCTTCCGTTTGCGCCTGTTGCCCCTTGTCCTGTCACCGGGCACCAGTGAAACGAGTCTGGCCTCATCCTCTTGACCCCCACCCTTAAGATATTTGTAAGATCCCCTCTCAGTCTTCTCGTCTTCAGGATAAACAAGCCCAGCTCCCTTAGCCTTTCCTTTTAAGAGAGATGCTCCAGTCCTCTAATCATCTTCGTAGCCCTCCTATGGACTTTCTCTGGTAGTTCCTCATCCTTCTTGAACTGGGGAGCCCAGAACTGGACGCAGTACTCCAGATGGGGCCTAATTAGGACAGAGTAGAGGGGGAGGAGAACCTCCCTTGATCTCCTGGCCACAGTCTCTTAATGCACCCCAGAATCCCATTCCTCCATCTTCCCGCAAAACATGACCGAAGATACTTGCGTAAAACCTCTTCCTTCTCTGTTAGATTATTGCTACTTGGAGAAAATCAGTGGACATGGCTTATTCTCGGAGATTAGCCAAAGTGTGAAGTACCACGGAAAGGATGAGGTTGGAAGGGACCTCTGGAACGTATCTGGTCCAACATCTATATGTAGCTACACCAAGCTCTCTAGCTTTACATTCAGCGGAAGTCCTCAAAATTTTGGAATGCACTGGGATTAAGGAAAAGGAGAGGAATGGTTTCATAGCACTTCTGAGACCCCCTTGCAAACAGGCATGCTCTAATCCTGCCTTGTATCTCCCCTGAGACAAAGTGCTGGCTCTATGAAGGGAATGCCTGGTCTGAATAGTACTGCCGTTTTGTAATAAAGGTTCTTGATTGAGCTGTGTGCGAAATACTCCTTCGCAAAGCTGAGAAGCCTGCTCAGTCATCTAATTCCCCCAAATGGAGCTTATAAGGTCAACCTGCTTCAAATAGAACACAAACCTAATATTGAAAATAAATGTAAATGGAAAATTGTATTTCTGCTTCTGTGTTGTTATATTTTTCTGCACTCAGAAGACCACAGTGAAGAAATCACCTTAGATTTAATTTCTAGTTCTCTGTAAATTAGAAATTAAGTTTGTGAGACAAATACTTTCAGGAGTATTTATTGTACAGATAGTATGTGTCTAAAATATTTTCCTATATCTGTAGCTCTCTGATAAAACAGGGAGAAACTTGTTACATCTTTCTGTGTACTAAAATACCTTCATGGTCAGTAATAGCACTAATACTATAAATCTACTTCAACAATCCAGATGGTACTATTAGCAGACTAACTTTGTTAATTCTAAGTGGCACATTAAATAGAATACAAAAACACTTAATAAAATGCTCAAAAAATGCACTTTTTGGATGAATTATTTGGATCTATACATTATGTAAAAGAATTTACTTTGCACAGTTGACAGGACAGCATTATTATTGCTGCTCTTTGTCAATATATTTGCAGAATCATAACTATTATTTCCAACAAATTATTTCAAGATTACTTTGTGTATTCTTGAGTTTGATCAGAAAATACCTGGAACTTCGAGGTAGCCTGTGGCAATAAAAAGATTTCTACTCCTTTATTAAGGAATTAAATTCCTGGGTTTTTTGATTTTGATACATGTTGGTTGCTGAACACATGATTGGAGAAAAAATATTTCAAGGACAAAAGCTAAATAATGTTTATTTTTGTTGAATAAGCATAAATGTTAATACAACCAACATGTTTTCTTTGGAGTTGGGTACTGAAACTAAGATTATTAGCTTGAAAATTATTGCAGGAAAGAATGGCATCTTATTACTTAACAGAGCAGATCCACATCTGTATTCAAAGTCATAACGCATTTTCACTAGGGAGAGAGAAATAACATTTCAGGTACTATTTATTTTTCTATTAGCTCTGCGTACTAGCTTTTTTTCTTAAAACTAAGTTGTCTTCTGGTTCTCTGTGCAACAGCAAAATAATCCCTCAGATATCATCTACATTATGTTTTCGCTTTCTATGCCGCTTTAAGGCTCTGAGAAAACCACGCAGACAGTTTATATGAAACTTTTTTGAAAATATAAATTTCCGTGCCTTATGCAGTCACAGAAGCACAAAATCACAGAATCACAGAATAGTAAGGGTTGGAAGGGACCTCTGTGGGTCATCTAGTCCAACCCCCCTGCCGAAGCAGGGTCACCTACAGCAGGCTGCACAGGACCTTGTCCAGGCGGGT
>Ga0065711_1001534_pt1 | contig 42470 bp, 18 predicted proteins | sample Hoacrofraction12_FD_59098 | JGI IMG/M metagenome (GOLD analysis project Ga0065711, IMG submission 59098) | Hoatzin crop microbial communities from Cojedes, Venezuela - Epithelial fraction 12 v2 (version 2) | ecosystem: Host-associated > Birds > Digestive system > Esophagus > Crop | place...
TATATATATATATATATATATATATATAAATGTAGAAGCATGAGCATGAAAAACACCCTGGCAAACATTTTTATGAGGCTAATTAAAGAACCGGCTGCATAACTCCTGTGGGGGTTTATGGCAGAATTTCCTTTGAAAACACAGGCCTGCATGATTTGATATCACCTAGCCTGAATGCTTTCTGTAACACTGCAGTAGGAGTCACAGATGCTCAGAAAAAAACCAGGAGTCTGTGTGCCTAGATAGACACCTCTGTTTGAAAATTAGCGATATTAGATAAGTTTTCTTCTTAAAAGCTCAAGCTTTGAGTGCGTGCACGCTAATTACAATGATTTTGAGGGAGAAATAACTTTAAGCTGTCTTGCTTGGAAAAGATTTGGAGTAGTTGATAGAGTAATTACCTTTAAATGGTTAATCTATTGCAGGTGTGCATATATTTGAGCATATTTAGTTTACCCCACGGATGTTATCCAGCTTTTAAGCACGGTTGGCTCACAGCTTGCAGGCTCCAGCTCCAACATTGGGGTTTTATTATGAGCTTCCTTGGCAGCAGGCAGGTAAAAGCAAAACTTCAAAACCATTTTCCTTTGTTGGGAAAACCCCCTAAAGGAATTCAGAGGAAATGGTACTGTCTTTCTGACACAGTTACAGTCATCCAGCAGTCTAGTGTCTCAGCAAGGAGCACTGCAGTCACTCAGTAATTTGTGTGCTTCGTGCCTCGAAGGCTATAAAATAGTCTGTATGATATACAGCAATAGCTGAGCTGTTAAACCAAAGAACTGAATGCATGTTAACGCATGCAGGGATTCATCTGGATCGTGTCACCTATGCAGTATATATGTGTCACTTATGCAACAGGAAATACAGATCAGCTGCTTCTGTAAGGAAAGGTTTGGTTTTTCTTTTTTTCCTGAAATATTCAACATTAGCTGTGTTTATAAAATACACTGCAATACAGAGTCTTACTGTTTTAAAACAGGGTTAAGTTCCAACCAATAACGTGTTCTCTGAGTTTAAAAGAAAGGTCTGTATGACATCTCTAGGTGTTATTTGACCAACATATTTTAGGATTTCAGGGCCGAAAGGAAGTAAGCTGACTATTAAAGGTAAAACTCATGGGTTGACACAAAGACAGTTTAATAAAACAATAATGGAAATATGAATACAAGTAATAATATTACTAATAATTAATATGCAAACAAAACTATATACAATACCATTTTCTCATTGATTCACAGCCAGTCCCCAAGCAGAAGAAATCTGAACCCAGAAATCACAGATTTTCTGAATTTCACCATACTCCCAAAAAAGATCCAATTCCTGGACAAGAAAGAATTTGAACTCATGGATAAGAGAAAGAGAAAAAAGGATTCCTATCCGCCAGCCAACCAGCCTTTATAAACTGAGCACGCCGCCTATGGTGTGGAGTATTTCCATCAGCCAACTTAGGCTTGCTGTCTGGCTGTGCTCCCTCCCAGCTCCTGCACTCCTCTTTAGCTGAACATGGGAAACTGGAAAAAAGTCCTTGATTTCATACCAACAACTGAAAACATCGGTGTTATTAACATTTTTCTTGTACTAAATCCAAAAGACAACACTTTCTGGGAGAGAAATGAATTCTATTCTAGCTGAAACCAGGACAAAAATATGCACTGAATACCACCTACAGCCAGAAGAGTGGATGGAAATATGAAGGCTGCAAAGTCCAGTGTCCTAAAGACAGCATTTACCTTGGTAATGAAATGTAACCCAGGCTGACCAGTGCTGCTTTCAGCAGCCTCAGATGGCAGGGCTCCTGCAAGAGCTTAATTTACTTTGTAGCTGCTCTTTTCCCAGCAGAGCCTTCAAGATAGGAAGACAGCAGCAGTGCCATTTCTTCAGTAGACAATTCTTTAGGGGGATGGCCTCAAACAACAAGAAAAACAAAAAAAACAAAACATATTGCTTTTTATGTGTCAGGATTTTCCCCAGATACTGGAAGTGTTTACTGTACTGCATTGTACTCCATTCTGCACCATTATAAAGGACTTATTTGTAGTTGGCAGTGTCTTCTGTGCAGTGACAGGTTTCTCTGAATATTCATAACTAAATAACCATTTCTTTAGACTGATTTTTATAAAACATAGTTTTAAAAAATGTAGGCTCAAATTTATGCTAAAGAAAAAAATATGAAAGTATTATTAGCTGCCTACTAATGCCACAAAAATGTTACATGTAGGAGAGAGTAGTTCTCATTGTCACTATATTGTAACAAAGGTAACAGCAAAGAATAATCAAAACAACTAAGCCTGTGCTGCTCTGTCCATATAATGTGCTAGCTGCATGCATGGAAGAGTTAGTGTACAGTACAACTGCAATAATTTTGTCATCAGCTAATGTGTGTTAGGTATCTCCTCAGTGAAAGCATTATATCTTGATATAAAGGAAGTGATTTGTCCTAGAGGTAGACGACACTTACTGTTTTTTAAAACTAATCCCTATTTCAGACATATTTGTCTGATCTTAACTTGCAGCCACTAGTTTTTTCTATAGCTTTGAGAATGACATTGCCTACTTCCAGACATGTGGTCCCAATGTTAGAGTTACATCGAGGAGACGCAATGTGTTTAATTGGCACTATCAGTCTGTCTGCAATCCAAGTATAACTCACGCACTTACTTCTGCAGAACTGCCAGTCTGGTTCCTTTCACAGGAATTGCTTTAAATCTTTATTCAGAAAGAAATCATGGTGCTGGAGCTCAAGCAAAAGCGCATTGGAGACATTGCCTGTCTGTCACAGTAATGAGATGGGGGAAAAATGTGCTGTCTCCTACGAAGTGGACTGTTTAAAACTTTTTGAGAATGTTAATATCAAAAGGAAGCCTACAACACAAGCCCACTTATTGCTACAGTTCCCATACCACTTCTTGTGTTTCAGATTCATACTAACACTGCTAAAGAGGTATATAGAACTTTTTAAACTAAGTGCTTCACTGAGCCTGTGTGTACATGTATGCATGTGCATGAGTTTCGTACTTCTTGATTTTTATCCCTTGTTATAATGCTTGCTTAGTTTCTACTGAATTTCTGAAAGGTCTTTGTAGTTACACATTGTTTCCACTTGTTCATGAGAGACTAGCCCAGAGACACAAGAATTCATGTCCAATTGACAATTCGTTGTCACTCGCTTCACCCCTTAACTTAAGTTCTGTGTAGAAGCCAGAGGCTGGAGGTTCTCACTTGCTGTAGAAGTTTACACAGAAGAATACGCATACAGCTATATTTGGTTCCTTGTAGAGACACCCAGCTTTGCTCCAAACAAAGCAATATCAGAAGATGGGTAGTCCCATTAGTGGAACGTACTCCTGCATTTAATGAACTTGACTGAAACCACAGTGAAGTGCTGAACCAGTGTGACCTTAACACTGCTGGTATGCAGTGTGACTTGTTCTGAGCTCACCTGGTTGTCTCCACTCTGTGCCACATACTCAGCCAGAAAAACTATAACCTAGCAGTGATTGACGTGCAGCTTTGATACAGACTCCCAGCATTTGTAAGCTGAAAACCTGCTTGTAAAATGAGAGACATCTTCTAATTCTCCTTACCTTAGATCTCTCTTCCTTCCCTGACTGTAGCTGAACAGCTTGCTTACTCTTCTCCATGTCATACCTAACTGTGAAATTTATAGAATTGAACTTTGCAATTTTAAAAATCAAAAGTACAAGATTTTTAGAAGAGGCATATAAAATGTCCTGTTTCTTACTATCTTCTTCCTTTTGAAGGTAGGATTCTTAGGAATTTTTAAAATCTAGCCATGTGGTTACCCAAATATGAAGCAAACACAAAAAGTTTTTCACTCTTATTAAGAAAGAGACTGATCTACCTATATTCACTAGCTGATGCGATAGCTAGATCTGTCTTGAAAGGTCTCTCATACTTGTTTGAACAGGGAGGGTTTGCATTTTAACTGAGGAGTTGCATTGATCATTTAAAGTCCTGTGTCCTGGGTTCGGCCAGGACAGGGTTAATTTCCACCGGACTCCAGGAAGGGGCACAGCCGGGAGGGCTGACCCCACCTGGCCAAACAGAGCAGGGCATTCCGTACCATGTGCCATCATGCTGGGTTCTGGTGGGGGGGAGTGGGGTGGCGGGAACTCTTTCGAAGCTCGGGAGGGCACAGCGGAGGTTTGGTCCGGGAGAGCGGCTCTGTTCTGCGAGCTCTGTTCTGCTGGTTTGTTTTGTGTATTCCCCTTTTCTGTATCATTGTTGTTCCTGTTGCCTTTGCTTGCTGTTCTGTTAAACTGCCCTTATCCCGACCCACCAGTTTCTGCCTCTTTCTTTTCATTCTCCTCCCCACCCTGGCGGGGGGAGGGGCGGCCGCGTGGCGCTTTTGTTGCCGGCTGCAGCCAAATCGTAACATCCTGTCAATAAAACCACAGAAAAGAAATATGTGTTTTACGGTCATCATGACACATACTGATAGAAACCTTCTAAGATGTCTAGGTTTCTGCCACTAAACCAGATACTGTTCTTGCAAAAATTATCTAAATCCACTGAGGTAAAAAAATCAGGAAAAAGAAAGAAAGTCAGCTATATTTGTGGCAGGTTAATAACATCTGTGTCTGGTTCAGCAATGGCAGAAGTGGATACAGTCTACCTGAAAAGTTCTTTCAGTTTGAAAATTCTGAGTCAAAACTTTCAGACGTTTCTAAAATGAAACTATTTTTTAATCCCCTTTTTCACAGAACTTTTCTTCTAATACAGTGAATGTTCACTTTTTGGATGTTTCTCATGACAACCTCAACTACCCTCCTTGAAATATCAGTTACTGAACAATTTCATAAGAATTCTCTATCTAATGCATTTCTGGGCTCAGAAACCCCAAGATTTTAAAGCAAAGCATATGAAAGTGTCACTGGAGATCACATTTTTACGGGGGAAGTAAATCTGGGATGAGCGTGTGATGAAATGAGTGATAACAAGGAGAAATAATAAAAAGAAAGTTGAGTGGTGGTGCATTAGAAGGTGGGAAGCAGAAAGAAACTGTCAGATGTGGAAACCTAGAAACAGGTAGCCCCCATTTTTATCTGGATTAGTCATGATAACATCCATTTCTACAGCCTAGAATCTTTGAAAACCATATGCTTGTTTCCAGCTTGTTGACTTCAGGGGCTTTAAATGAATCTGGGAATGCCTTGTTCAGCAACTCTTAGATTGCTTCTCTCAGTTCACAGAACTGTTAAAAAGATTCCACTTGAGGACAATGAGAAATCTGGAACCAGTCAGTCCAAGACAAATCTGTGAATTTTCATAAACAAATTGGATCAGAAAATCTGCATAGGGTAGCTTACTTTTGCTGGTGAGGGCCAGTATTATGTTTTCTCTGTAGTATATACCGGAAAAACAGCAGCTTGAAAGAAAACAAAAGAGAGTAAGCATGTTCCCTTGTTCAAACAATTCATCAAAAAAACTGTTAATTTTGGTAGAATTTGTCTTTTTGGCCAAGTAAGTAGAAAGAAGTATGTTTTGAATTATTTGATCTAACAAGAAGTTCTGATTTTCTGGGCTACTTAGCACCCAAAACCCCACTTCTGATACTTACTTAAGGTTTTACATAATCCATAAATATATGTATTTATATCCCATGTTTTAGCTATTCTAGGGGAAAAATAAATCACCATACTTCTTACTGAATTAAATTGATGGTTATTCATATTCATCTGCAGGTTCAAAAAAAAAGGAGAGGGAAGAAGCACGACAAAACATAGCATCATTGCCTACTATCAGAGATAGGAAAATTCCTTAAATCTCTCTTGAGAAGGCTTCTTTTCTAAGAGCTCGCCAAACTTTATGTCCAGTTTTCATTTCAAAGTTAGATTTTATCAGCTGGTATATTTCAGATAGTCTGCTGGCCTCCAGTGCAGTCATGTTGGTTTAAACCACCAAAGAAAGTTTGGCTCTCAATCTTCATGAAGAAAATTGAAAATCAGAAGGCATTTCTTCATGAAGAAAACTGAAAATCATAATTAGAGTGTTGTTTATGATGATACAATTTAAAATGCTCATATATGTCCTAGGGTTTCATAGGAGCAGTGGTAATGCGTAGCATTTTCATGTACCAAGCCTTACTTTCTCTACTACAAAACAGTTCCACATTTTTTATGGCTTTGTGATAGTGTCATCTTTAGGAGGTTCAAAAATCACTACTGGACTGACATCGTCTCTATTAGGAGGGTTAAGTGTAGTATCAGGTAAGCTAGTACCTGACTTTGAAGAATTTTTTGCTAGTTTGTGTTTTGGGCTTTTTTTAATCCCTCAAGGTCAGCAGTTTTCAAGAGGCTGTCTGAAGAAGTCAGGGTATACTTGTTTGATACAGCCTTGTGTGACTTCAGGATTTTCTCCTTAAAAAATTGCACCTCCCTTCCTAAGCAAAGAAGATCTTGCCCATATGGATGATGTAAGAGCATGTGATGAGTATACCAACTCATGCTATGCAATCTAGAGAAAATATACTTGGATTTGGAGGAAAAAGTGGGGAAACAAAATAATGAATAGCTGTTGATTGTGTCACTGGTTATTTCCCTTACACATGACAGAATCAATTGCAATAAAGGTAACTTTTAAAAGCTGAGCGTGACACCACAGTGGCCATTGGCAATTTCATCAGTGTTTCCTGACCTGCTGAAGAACATTTCTTTCTTCCAGGGCAGGAAGGAAGATATCAGCTCCATGACTAAGCTGATATATTACAGTGATTTTTGGCTGTGAGCATCATTTTTATTTTAAATCCACAAGGGAAGATATCCAGTCTGAATGAATATGGCATTACGGGGACTCATGGTGAAATTTGACCTCAAGTCAGAGCTAGGGCATAATGCCATAGCACTGTCTCACTGCTTTGTCCTCCTAAACATCTTGGGTGGGACCCTGAGACATGAGATCAGTGGAATTGGGAACCGTGTACTTATCTACCAAGGACTATGGAAGCAGTCGGACTGTCTTTCTGCACTGAGACTGAATGTAAACAAATGGATTAGACCAACTGCTAAAACAGTGTGGTGATTGTCAGTCTGCAGTCAACAAGCCCAGAAATAAATTTCCACAGTATTTTTTGAGAGCATACTGCTTTTTTCTACATATATTGGGGTCAGTATCCCATAGAATAGCTGTAGGAACCTATGAAAAATACTTATCCATTCTGCGCTCAACCATCTAAGTATTAACACGATGCATGGCATGAATATGGATACAACACCGTATTGATGGTGATTATCCTTGCTTGTACAGCTTCTTAAAATGAACCTGAGCTGGTGTTGACACTTGGGATCCAACTGCCTCACCTTTACTACGCCTTTACCACATCATCCTGAAAGAGTCTAGTATTAGTATGGAAAGCCAAAGCTTAACTCTACCCTGTATCTCATCTGTTGTAGTGCTTGTAAAGCCTTGATTTCTGTTTTAACTCATAGGTATTTTCCTCTTTTCTTGCTAGTAAGATATTTTGATCATAAATTGTTTTAAGAAAGCTATGTCCCTCTGCTGAGTGCTGTGCTTTGAAATGTTTCAATAGCTGTTCAGTTATTCAGCAATAGACAGCCCTTCAAATTCTTACTTAAATAATGGGTAGAAAGATTAAAAGGAATGGACAAAGAGCAGAAATAGAAAGAAATTGAAACAGAGAGCCAGGTAAAAAAGAAGCCAGTTTAGAGGAGTCTCCCTTGTAGACAGAAAGTGTGGATGTCTTAACAAATCTGTATGTAGTGTTTGCTCTGTCTTTTTCCCCTTCAAAGCAGCTTGTCAGTGTGGAAAGTTACCCTTTCATTCCATTTCCTCTGCTACACTGAAGACAAGTGAAAACATTCTTAGAATATTCAACAAAATGCACAGCCACTTGAACTGCATTACCCAGTGTGTGTGCTTGTTTCGAGTTCATCATTATTGAAGGGAACATTTTCTTTTCCTATTGTAATTCTAGATTAAAGCTAATTGGTTTTGCCATAGAAGGAAAAGAAGACTTCAGCTGATCTCTTTCCCGTGGAAAAAACAGAGTTAATTGTAAATCTGGTATTGTCACTCAGCAGAGGATAAGACTACATCTGTCTTTTTGTATGACTGCCTTCCGATCACCACCAGAAAGCCAGAGAGAGAGAAAGAGCTGTCTGCTTTCTCAGCAGTAATCCATCCGAGAAGAGAAAAGGAGAACTCAGCTTTGGTAAAAGTATGTCAAACAGCAATGACAGGAGCATTCAAGCAAGGTTGTAAGGGACAACAAAAAAAGTTCTTACAAATACATCAGCAGCAAAAAGAGGGCCAATGAGAGTCTCAACCCCTTACTGAATGCAAGGGGGAATATTGTTAACAAGGCTTAGGAAAAGGCTGAGGTACTTAATGCCTGCTTTGCCTCAGTCTTCAATAGTCAGACTGGTTGTTCCCAGGACAGTCAGGCCCCAGTGCTGGAAGATAGGGAAGGAGTGCAGAATAAACCACCCATAATCGAGGAGGAAGCAGTTAATGACCAGCAGGAGTGGCCAGCAGGAACAGGGAGATGATCTTGCCCCAGTGCTCAGCACTGGTGAGGTCGCACCTCGAATACAGTGTTCAGTTTTGGGCTCCTCACTACAAGAAAGACGCTGAGGTGCTGGAGCGTGTCCAGAGAAGGGCAGCAAGGCTGGTGAGGGGTCTAGAGAACAAGTCTTCTGAGGAGCAGCTGAGGGAGCGGGATTTTTTAGTCTAGAGAAGAGGAGACTGAGGCAAGACCTTCTTGCTCTCTACAACTACCTGAAAAGAGGTTGTAGTGAGGCAGGTGTTGGTCTCTTCTCCCAAGTAACTAGCGATAGGACGAGAGGCAATGGCCTCAAGTTGCATCAGGGGAGCTTTACATTGGATATCAGGAAAAATTTCTTTACTGAAAGAGTGGTCAGGCATTGGAACAGGCTGCCCAGGGAGGTGGTTGAGTCCCCATCCCTGGAGGTGTTTAAAAGACCCGTAGATGTGGCACTTCGGGACATGGTTTAGTAGTCGTGGTGGTGTTGGGTGGATAGTTGGACTTGATGATCTGAGAGGTCTTTTCCAACATATGATTCTATGATTCTGTGATCATTCAAGCATGGTTTTCAAGCATTCCAAATGAAAGAAAAGGGAGACCCCAGAGTGATGTAGGCAACACTGCCATAAGCACAATTACTACAGTCAAATAAATACTAGAGAAATGTACCTTAAGGTCTCAGTTGCTCAAAAGGTCTGAACTCTGAAAAAGGCTGTCTACTGGCAATAAAAGCACGACTTATCAAAATTACAGTATGACAGCAGAAGTGTTACAGTTAAGGCCAAGGCCTTCCATTCATTGTGTTATCAAGTTTGCTACTCTCACCTGAAGATTTCTTTTAGTATTAACCCAAAGTTAGCAATTCAGCTACAGATCAAAATATACACAGCAATGTCTGCACTTCTCATGGTCCATTTCATTTTTGGCTCACATCTCTCAATGAGTGGGAATGTCTTTGTTCAGTAGTTGAATCATGATCTACTAACTGTGACAACAGTTGCAATAAGAATTAATGTTTCTTTTATATTAAACATGCTTGTTATTCCACCGTTTTAGTAGAAGACACGTCTGGGGTTTAAACCAAAACTGGTGCAAAATTTTGTCACTGCTTCCATGAAAAGGTAGAGAATTGGGGAATTCATCTGTTATATTTAAAGAGAAACTTTTTTTTTTTGTTTTAGAGGCATAAACAACATGGGTAATATCTTACAGCAGACTAATCTGTGCTCATTGGACTATGTTAGTGCCTTGCTTTTGTGATTTATGTTGCTCGAAGAGGTAGTATAGAACACTATTCATTGGTTGGAGAAAAGAAACATCATGATGGAATTGAGGGGAAAACTCCCCCGTGGAAAGATTTTGAAAACCTGTCTCAGTCTGAGCATTTCTGAAGGCAAAGTCAAAAAATGACCCTGCAGAATGTTTTTGAATCTGGGAATAAAGTTGCCTTTGAAGAGCTTACTTAGAACCCTGGCAGAGGTAGAAGAATCAGGGAAATTCTGAAGGTTTCCAGTTGAAAATAACTTGTGGAAAATGAGGACTGCATTCAGAGAAGCATTAAATATATATTTATGTTCTAAAACGACATCTGTGTGTGGGAAACAATTGCTTTCCTTAGATAGGCAAATATATTTTTATGCAAGATAATAGAAGTTAGAGGTGAAAAAGACATCAGGAGATCATTTTCTGTGTCTCCTTCCGATGAAATAATTTTAGAAAGCTGTATGCTGTTTGAGCTTTCTGAATGGCTGTCAGCAATTTCATACCCATGTCATTAGTGTTCTTCCTTAAAAATTCAATTTTGTATTAGCAATAGCACTCTAAGCAGTAGTGCCTCTCTGTGAAATAGTAAGGTTTTTTAATCTTCTTAGGTGAATATAATCACTAGCCTTTCAACTTTGTGCCCTATATCATCACACAAACTTTAATATTAAATTTCCCCTAAAAAGCACTGCCAGAATTGCTTTGTTTTATTATTTTATTATCATACCTTTGTAAAGCAACCAGTGCTAATGTCTTCATACACAAACGAACCCAATATAGGATTTGTCTTAAAATGGTAGCAGAGCTCTGTACCCTCTTCTGTACATCAGAGTCTCATAATATAAATGTCAGATATGAAGTGGAGTCCAGAGACCTCAACCCTTCTAAGAAAATGTTTTGCTGGGAGATAAATGTTATACCTTGCCTTGAAAATGGTAAAATATATAAATGTGAGATAGGAAACATTAAAACTTTTAGCTTCAGGAGGAAGCCACCGCTACAGAACTTTCCATTATAGACATATACTTGCTTCTTATGTTTATGTCCTTACAGAGTGAGCTTTCTTAACATACTTGTCTTTCTGGACACACCTGGGAAATTACAAGTTAGCAGTAAGGTGTCTCCAGCTGTTCAAGATTTGGTAAATGTAAATTTTAGAAATTTGTATAACTACATAGGCATACAAATGGAGTTTGGGCCTTGGCTTGGGTCAGGACTAAGCAGGCAAACCTCTACTGCAAGCACTGACCATGTAAAATTTCTGCAGCAGGGAGCAGCGCGATCTGTTGGAATTTGGCAGGCAGTTACTGGGTTGATTTTTCAGATAATTTTAATCACAGTGCAGTACAGAAATCTGCCCTGGCTGTGACACAGATGATGTTTGTGCTCTGGGATGGCTGTAGGGTAGACTTTCATTCAGCAGAAAGTGGGATGACTGCCGTTGGTCTTTTCATCCCCTGTAACTCTCTGAGAGCCAAATGGACTTTACAAATAGTATCTCTCTGAAATTAAGTGGATGAAAAGTCTCATTGTATTCAGACAGACAGTCTGGAACAATGCAAACAGATTGAAAATACTTCCGTTCGTCAACTCATTTCTACCGCAGGTCCTTAATGTGCTTTTCGAGTGGAAAGAATCTGTCTGTTCAAACGGTACACCATTAGGAAATTCGAATATCATGAAGCACTGAAAACTATTGAATGAGGAAACAGGATACTGAACCAGGGAGGCTGCCGACACAGTGTAGAGAGTCTGAATTTTGCTGCTTGGTGAGTAGTAGGGACTTGAAGTTTTCTTTTTATCTCCACAATAGAAAATATTTGTTTTCCTCCTGAGGTCCTCTCAGCATGTGTCACCTAATTATGTCCCTAACTCTGCAGAGGCCTGGGGGATAAATGGCATCTTCATTTCTCCTGTTCTCGTCTTGGAATGCACTTCAGATTCATTTTTACTGGGGAATAAAGCACAGATAAGATTTTTGGGCATGCTGCAGGTACCCATGTAACATGTGGGAGGCCAGTCTAGATGTACCATCCAGAGTTCTTTCTGGTCTTGATTTCTGCAAATCTTTTTTTCTGCTGAAATAAACCCAAACATATATCTAGAAGCAGAAAGGCCCTGTGATGTCTGTGCGGTATTCTCAAAAAATTATTTGGTCAAAGTTACTATATAATTATAAACAGTATAGGAAAACTTTTTTGCTACTGTTGTTCTCGCTGTTGTTCTCACTGTTGCCAGCATCAATTAGACGTGACCCACGTAAAGTCACTGGAGCCCACCCATCATGACTCAAACCAAAAGAAACCAAAACTGGCACTGCAAGCGATAACTAATTGTGGGACTTGGCCTCACCATTTTCATGATGTCTCAGAAAATTTGCCATCATCTCAAGTCTCAGCTTCTGCTCAAAATGGCTGACTAGACAGGACCTGCCACCTGCTCCAAGGGGGAGAGACCCATCAAGAACAGAGACAACACCCTGGAGACCAGGGCGCACTATGGTGATTGGTGTACTGGAATGGTGTGACTGGTGCCAGGTGATTGTTGTGCACTGGTCACCCCATGTGGACTCGGATGGATATGAAAGGACACTCCGAGCCTATGGGTGTGCACCCATCACCAACTGCAGAGGACCTTTGAAGGACACTGAGGGATCCAGGGTGGTGACCATTGCTCTTTGCTTTCCCGGTACTAATCAGTCTCTCTCTCTCTTCTCTCTTTTCTCTTTGGTTCCTTCCTTCCTTCTTCCTCTCCTTCGCACTGCTTATGTTAGACTGTCACTTCTAGAGTTGATGTGACTAAATCATGAGGTTGGTTGGTTTACCTTTGTCATGCCTCGATTGTGCTTTGTCCAAACTCAAGGATCGCAACTCTATTTTATTATCAGCCAGGGTTCAGGAGAGAGTACTTTATCTGAAGGTGGGTAAAGCACCCTATTGTGTTCTGTGGTTTGGCCCCAAGAGGGGCTGGTGGTGTTTTGGTTTCACAGGCGGGCTCCATGAGGGGCTGACTGTGTTGTTCCAAGTTCATGTCGTATGACTGTGTGTGAAAGAGACGCACAAACAAGTACGAAGAGACTGCGGAGTTCTGATCCTCGGTTCTGCTCTCCCATGAAAGAAGCAGCCAGAGATGAACGAAGCATAAGAATGGAGTCATCGTTGATCTTTTGATTAATTATCACACTGTTGTTCAAAACCAAATATTAGAACCCCACACTAATTAAGGTATAGATAACATCTGTTGACTAGTTTTCTGTGGCTTCTTCTCTGCTCATTCAAAATCAGGCTTGTGATCTTCAACAGTAAACAAGAGACTGAGCAACTTGTACAAATCTCTGAAGATCCTTTTATTGGTGCCACAGGTATCCATACATGCAATAAAGGACCAAGGTAAGTCTTGTCAGATGTCTGCAGTTCTATGTGTTTGTGCCTGAGAGTACATAATTTTCAGGAAATTGCTCTCAAGTTGTTTTGCTTCTCTCTCCCCTCTGAGGATGCTTCTGTAACGGTTCCTATCACTTGCACTCATTCTGCAGGCAGCCTTGCTGGGCAAGTAGCTACAGCACTGTACAATACAAAAATATAAAAACCCCACCTCTGACAATCTTCACAAACTGTGAATAAAACAGGCAGCAAGAGACATTTCCCTTGTTATTTGGGCATCATTAAAAAAAACCCAAAAAAAGCACTAAACAAAAGACCATACTGCTTAATATGTGAAGCAAATTTGAACTTGTGTAATATTATTTCATTTGTGTCTGAAGGGCTTTCTATATCTATTTCCACCTGTGACATACTCAGCACAGTATGATATTGCTGTACCTTCTTTGGTAATATGAGTAAAACAGAGTTAAGGGCATTCAGCAAAAGCAGAGTTGACTTTGTGATAAAATTCCTAGTCTAAGTATTTAACATGGTGCATAGATTTTTAGGACACAAAATCTATCTCTGTCTCCATTTTATACTTCTTTTATCATACGGTTTAAGGATTTATTCTAAGAGGGATTATTTTCTTGCTTTTTCTGAAAAGTTTGTGTCAGGTTATTTCTCCCCCAGAACCATAGTTTAATGTGTTACTTGTGAATCATGTAACTATTCAACCTTTACAGTACAGTTCAATCAGGTGTGCATGTAGGCTGTGAGCAGTAGGAAGAAACTAAAGAAGAAAAGGACTTTTTTATTTTATCAAAATATCCTTGTGCATTTAACACCCTGCCATTAATATTTGTGTAGATGACAAAAATCATTGCTAGGAGAAGAAACAGAAAAATTTTTATAGAATTTCCTTCCTTGCACCCCCCACAGAGCTGAACTTTAGAGTTTTGCTTAAATGGAGACACCCGTGTTGCTTGTGAATGAGCTAGTTTGTCTACAAACACAATCTAGTTCAATCCTAAAATATTATCTTCTACGCCAGAAGCATTATGGCCTTGTCACCACAGAGTTGTGCTGCAGGTGCATATTGAAATATGTTATACTCGTCTTCTGTTTCAATTAGCACATCCAAAATTAGATATGATCTCTAACAACTTCACCACATCATTTATGCATACTTCCAGTATATTTCAGCTCACAGATTTCAGGTTCTTCAAACGAGAAACCAGTTTCTGTGACATATCCTCTGATAAAACAGAGATCTAATTCTGATGTCCTCGGACCTTGTCATCATTCACATCTGAGGAAAGTGAATATTGCCACCCAAAAATAACAATGTACAGTTGCATCAAGTATGACTGGTGTAAGACATACAGCAAAGGGGAGCCAGTCCCAAGGCCCAGTCCTTGCATACACCAACTCGCGTGGTCTCTTCTGGCTTCTGCAATATTGTTCTAACTTTATACTGTTGAAATGCATGATTAGTCACTCAGTCTTCATGGAAAGACAAAAGTCCTTATCAAAGTGGATTTCAGTGGAGCGCATAATTACTACGAACTAAGGCCTGAGTAATCTCACAGTTTGATGTTTCTAGTTATGAATGGGATGTAGCCCAATGATACAATCTGCATCAGATTTCAATACTTGGTTTGATACAGCAGATTTTGTTGTTGGAATTACATTTCAGCCAGACATTATACTTTTGTCTGTAAAAAGCAGGACTTAGACAAAGGTTGACTGCTTTACCTCAATCCAAAATAGAACTAGTTTATCTCATAGAGTAAACAGAATCTAATTTGAAGCTTATTTCTTTGCTTTATGTTGGAACATAACAGGTTGGCTTTATGGTCTGAGTAATTTTATTTTGTATTATTAAACTGATGCTATTAAAGTGAGCTAGTAGTCACTCAGCAATAGAGACATTTCTCCATGCCATTATGTTTAGATTTAGCTTTTCTGACCTTGATGGGCTATCTAATAGAGAAAGCTTGAGAGACATATCTTTTTGTGCCGAAAAACATATACTGTAAAGACAAGCTGCAAAGAGCCGTGGTTTCATAGCATAAATCTTTTTTGCTTCAGCCAGGTCGGAAGTGCTCTGTAATTCACAGGAACAACCTTTAATTTACTGTTTTCCCTGGAGACCACTGAGGGCTGATAGGAAGGAAAAAACCATATTACAAAGAGCATCTTTTCTCTATTGGAGAACAAATATGGGAAGCAAAGAATGCCAGCAGCTGGTTATGGCTTCTCAAATGCTTAGCGTCTTGAAAACAGAGCTTAAATCTCTATGCAAATAATACTTTCAGGGTATGCTAGCAATTTCTTTAATTTTAGTAGGCAGAAAACAAAATCAGAAACACTGGTTAAATTATTTTAAACAGCTAGTGTTTGCTTCAATATGTCAGTAAGCTCTAAGGATATACTTATTTCCTACCATGCTAAAATGTTTCATCCTGCTCAAGTTCTGAGGTCCCTCCATAAGCTACAAATGAAATTTTGGCAGGATAAAACATCATTTGAAAGGCTTTGTCACAAGTATTGGGAATCTTGTTTGTTCTCTTTGCTAGTGTATCAAAACAGTTTCTTATATTTCCTAGTTGGAGAGAAGATGAAAGAGAAAGAGGAAAAATGTGAAATATAGAGAACACTAAAGGAATAGAAACTGCAGAGTCTCAACTAGTTCTAAGAAAAATATTATTTATTATGTATTTATTTGTTTTTCTGCTATCATAAGTTTCTTGCTTTTAGTGGCTTCGGGTGCATTTTCATTATTCAGTAGAAGGAAGCATGGTTGCCAGTACCAAAACTGTGTGCTTTTCAACGCCGTTAGGGAGTGAAAGTCAGTAGCATGTAAGATTACTTCAGTTACCGTAAGCTCTATAGGCTCTGTTGAAAGAGACACACAAGCACAACAGAGAAATTTCACATTATGAAGAAAGACAGCACTAGGTTAGTATTGTGTTAGCATTTCACTACTATAAAAATATTGCCCACAGCAATGTTAACAAAGCTTGTATTTTACCTGTTATTGGTGGTATTTTTTTCCAATATATGGGGATTCCATTTAATGTTTTTTAATATATGCAATCAGTTTTATTTGAATAACATTTAATTCAATTCTAATACTCAGTCTTTCAATTTCTGCTTGTGTTGGAAGGAGTTGTTCGACACCAGCCTGCTACTCAGTTCCTTGGCCTTTGTGAAAATTGTATTATATATTTATTATAGGCTCACTGCAACAGTTGACACTGATGCATGTAGCAGACCTTATACCACTGAAATATTTGTGTGTGTTATAATTTTAATAATAATGTGCTTCAGAGTATGGTACCTCCCTCTCCACAATGTGCCTGGTAACACCGTCTTCCTTCATCAGGAGGATGTGCTTTATCATCTTTCAGCAGAAGGCAATGCCCACCATACTCTTTAAGGTAATTTCTTCATTATTTATGTGCAGGTGATTTTATACCATTCTGTGCTGTATGAGTAGCACAAAGCAGTTTCATCTCTAAAATGTACAGCTAAAATGTACAGCTGTCACCTGGACAGTATTAGATTGACTTCTCAATAGCTATAGTCATTGTAACTATCACTAATTGTACTGACAGAGGATTTCAGTTCAAGTTCAGTACATTTTTGTCTTTGAGACTCTAAAGACTCATGTAGTAACTTAATTTATTTGTAATGAACTAAAAATGGAAAACTCCACATGGTGTGAACAAATGCTTGAGGCTGTCACCCATGTTTTAACGGACAAATGAATACTGAGGCAGTGTTATCTAAATTAGGGTGTTTATAATTTTTCTTCGCTACAAACAGAAGTTACAAGGTGTTTAATTACCAAACCTTAGTTGTTGTTGTTGTCGTTGTTGTTGTTGTAGTTGTTATTAAGATTCTTGCACAATGCATGAAATTATCTGTGGGCTAACATGTGCTACCACTGTTTAAGTGGCTTTGGTTCTTTACTCTTAGAGGAGTTCAAATTTGCTCAGTAAACTGTTTCAGGCCTCATGTAAGTATTACCTAAGTTTCTCAGTACCTATTGCAACTGATTAAAAATTTTGTTTTGGGTGCTTCATCACACAAACTCATATTCCTTCCTTTTCAAAGGATTTGGAAGTGGTAACAGGTTATCTTAAGTCATATGGAGAAAAGCTGCTGCATAGAGTTGTCATAGAACCACAGAATCCTAGAATCATTCAGGTTGGAAAAGACTTCTAAGATCATTGAGTCCAACCATAAACCTAACAGTGCCAAGTCCACCACTGAACCAGGTCCCTAAGTACCACGTGTACACATCTTTTAAATACCCCCACTGATGGTGACTCAGCCAGTTCCCTGGGCAGCCTGTCCCAAAGCTTGTTAACCCTTTCGGTGAAGAAATGTTTCCTAACATCAAATCTAAACCTCCCCTGTCACATAGGCAGGTCAAATGCACAACCTCCCTCCTGCTGCCACTGGTGTTGGGAGTCAAATGGGTTACTACTCTGCTGTTGCTGTCCCAAAGAAGTGTGGGGAGGCCCCCTAAATTTCATGTGCTAAGTCTCTGAGCTAGTTGTGTGATTTATACCTCACAGTGCTAGGACATGATAAAGACTCTCTCTTGCACTTGAAGTGCGTTTCTGTTTTTTCCCAGGGTATTTTCTGACGTTTTTCTGCTGATTGACAATGTTATTTGAGCAAGTATCTGAACAGCACATTCCATTTTCCCAGGTCACATAAATCGCTCGGCATGTAACACGTAGTGGTGGAGACAGGAGAGGGGATAGTGTTGAAGCAATGTGGTTGAGAGAAGAATTGTATCTGCCTGGAAAATTTCAGCTTTAAACAGGTGTGAATCAGCATGATTGTGCTGGGCTGTATTAGCACAGTGCTACAGTGTCATCCTGTCTTGTACCATGTGACATCTTAATATGTTAATATATTTATATAAGTGGATAAAATTAGAGTTTTCAGTAGTAGCAACTATGGATTGCCTACATTTGCATTTTTTAAATCTTTTATTGTATGTCATACATTTTGTTATTCCTCCTACATATGACAATAAAGGTAATGAATAAAGTTTTATTATCAGTAATGTGATGCCATGCTACTTTGTTGTAATTGCTATGCTGTTGCAACAGTGAGAAGGGTTAGTTTGAAAAATAAAATTCTATTACTAAATTTTAAAATCATACAAAGTGTATCTACACAAAGAAATGACATTTCTTGATGAGAAAGCATCATATGATCTAACATCAGTCCTTATTTTCGTGTATTATAGTAGTCCATTACTTTTTTTTATAGTAGGGACCATGCACTGTACATATTCCAGAAGTTATTACCTTTCACCAAAAACTGTAAATATAAGTAGGGAAAACTGATAAATGAGAGTTGCAAAGAAGCCTTATAAGCACCATTTTTTTTTTAACCTGATAGAGCTGCCTAGCTAGACAAAGAAAATCTGTAAACTGGTCAGTATCTTAAAATTTGTCCCATGTGCTGGATTCTGTAATAAGAATGAATTTCTGGTGTGCTTAGTGGTATGGCAAGCATGGATGTGTGAGCTGTGTCCTTGAAGACGTGGCCTCATTCACTGCATGTATAATGGCAGAAGCAGGTCCACGAGAGCTTCTCTGAGTAACAGGCCCAGTGGAAAATGTACACAACTGGAATGCGCATAGTACCACAGCTTCCCTGCTGTCCTGGGTCTCTGTGTACCAGACTCAACTGGCTGGTGGATCTCTGGTCTTTGACTCACTTTCTCTATGCTCTTGGATCCTAGTAGAGACAAAGGCTGTGAGAAGAATACAGGGATTATACGTACTGATGCAAGGGAATGCGAGAGGGAAACAACTGAGTGAGATCCATGCATACCAAGTGAGTTTTGACATATCTGAATCTATGGCAAGGAAAGGAATTGGAGAAATTTTAATTTAATCCTCATCCAGCTCTTTAGCCAGAAGTCCTTTTCTTTCGTTGTTCACTGCTAGTGGGTTTAATGCATGCAGATATTTTGAAAGTGTGCAGACCTACCTGAGTGTGGTACATGAGCCTGCAACTAATGGCTGTGTAGGTTGTGACAGGAGTTTTCCAATGAACATCTAGTCAAATGAATACTATTGCATTCATTGTATGTTTCATTTGCTAGTGAAAGGTGTCTGTTTTTATCTGATGATACTTAGTGGTCCTGCCTTATGTTGATGCTGGTCTTAGAGGCTTCAATAAAATTAAATGAAAAAAAAATTAAATTAAGATCCCTATAAATCACTTACTTTTACCCCACTAGATCTGACCTGAGAGCTGGTGGTGTAAAGCGTGGTTCTGAAGACAAAAAATTTAGTTGTGTGCTGCTCCTGATCTTTTCTTAAAATTTAATCTGACTCCACTGGCAGATTATATTAGAGATAACTCCCGGCAAAGTTTCAGAACTGTTACAGTTACTACCTGATGACTGTAGAGGGAAGAGCAGTAAGCTTTCACTTCATGATACTGTATGTTCTTACCTGTAATACAAAATTGCATTCACGCATTTCTGATCTACAGTATTTCAGGCCTTTTTTTCAATGTGAAAAATACATGTCATGATATTAAAGACTGTTTTGTGGATTGGTTTTGCAGTCTGCTCCTGGTCCTGCTCAAACACATTGGACTCTGTGTCTGACCCTTTTAGAAGTAATTGAGCCTCTCCACAGTTCTGCACAGGATAAGTGTGTAGAACATGCTAAAACATCAGTTTCAATTGCAAAAAACACCTTTTGCAAGTTCTAAATTTAGATATAATGAGCAGGTGACCCAGTGTCGCTGATATCACCTGATGTCCAACAGTTATATAAAATAAGTTGGTGGTCTCATGATGTGCTAGCCCAGAGCAACGACACAAGTTGCGAGGATCCCCAAGCTTGCCCGAGCAGCCTTTCTTTAAGAACGCCCTGTTTTTCCCAGTGAATTACTCAGGCTTCTCTATATTAGGCTCCATTGAACTCTAAGAATATGTCACTCTCAGTCCAAATGCTGCTCTGACTAACCTCAGGAAGAAACTTTCAGAGAATGCATATATGAGTCAAGCTCATTGGTTGACGTCTGATGAAAAATCTTGCAAAGTTTGCAACCCTGTTGCTAGGAACACCCAAAATATCAAGCAAGTTGGGACAGAGGATTGCATCAGTACTTCAGAAGATGCAGCTGAGATTATTTAACTCAGTTTTGGTTACATAAAACTGACTTGTATATTACAGCCTGGATTTTCTGTTTTCCATTTGGATTAATTCAATAGGAATTCAATTTTTAAGCCAAGCAGGCAAATGTCAGTCTTTCATAGGTTTGTCATTTCTGTGGAGGGAGAATGAAAGCTTTTCTGAGAAATGAGCCTGGGTTTTAAGAAATAGATTTTGATGGTATAAGGGCAGTTTAAATACAATATGACTGATTGCCTTATCTTATAGGGACTTTACATAAGTATGCAACCCAATATTTTTATGTAACTGAGAATATTTACTTAATACTAAGTATGTGAGGATGGTCGTTGAAATTTTGGATATGGAAGTTTCAAATAACTTATTTTTATATAAAAAAATCATCCTGTTCTAACCACAAATACAGTTAGATTACAATTTACATTATTAATGCCATTGAGAGAGTTAAAATAAATACCTATTCAAGCTTGACATTACGTATGAAAATCACTGCATCATTTGGAACACTAATGTTATCCTCTCTAGGTTTTGTGTATGTAAGAATGCTAATGTTAACTTATATTGAACAAGATAGCAACGAATGTCTCATAAATATGCCAGATCATTTATCATTTAACTCTTGTTTTAAACCATTGCTGTCCAAAGTCTGTAGTGGATTTTAAAATTTTATTTCTGTGATCAAAGACATAAAAGAGACAAGCACAAAAAAAAGCCAGCTACAAGCACCTTACCAACACTGTTACTTCCAGTGTCAAAGGCTTCCAGGTTGAAAACAAGGTATTATGATCTTTTCAGTAGTCTGAACTCATCAGATTTTAACCATGTTTTTTGTCAAATTCCTTGGCTGTTCATAGTTGTTAGAAAAAGTATGTAGAGTCAGATACTTTTCCTTGTTATATGATTCACACAGTACCTGATTAGCCAGACCAAGATCAGGTACAATTTTGAGAAATATTTTGATACACCTCCCTCTTATTTCTTATCTTTTGTTACCCATAATGATATGTATTGTGAATGAAAATACATTGTTAGAATTTCAGATAATGTTACATCCTCCCCAAAATCCTCTAGAGGATTAAAAATAAGAAAGTATTATGAGGTACGGTGATGCTTGGTGTAATTGAAACACCTAGACTGATTTGCTATGATAGGTTCTAAGCAGAGACGTATGGGAGAGGAGGAACTAATGCTGATGTTGTTTTGAAGGGTGTGAAACTTAACAGGACTAGGATGACAATGATGAAGAACATATTAAAAGTTCTGCAGAGGCCCTTTCTGTTAGACTGTCAGCAGAACTTCATCTTTCCTCAAGAACAACAGAGCAGCTCCATTGCTAGTACCTAATTAACACCGTTCCATCAGCTGTTTGTCACTGATGGCATCTCTAAAAAACTATCTGGCCATCCCTTGCATTTCTCTAATTTTTTTTAGGCTTTTTTGTCTGCCTAACTGCTATAGAAGTGTTTTTCTCCCAGGGTAGAGCCTTTGTTGCAGGTAAGGGTTGTGAAGATAAATTTCAACTGTAGACCAAATTATCCAAATCTTTGTAGATACACTCCTCACAAATATTTCTTGGTGGTTGAAGTAGAGAAGGATAAGATATGGAAAGCTTTGTTGCTGTCTGCACTTGCTGCTACTACTTCAAAATGGCTCCTTCTGCAACTGAGATTCAAAGCTGAGACAGACATGGCAGTGAAAGTCAAATAGCTGCCCGTAGGGTCAATTGCGACCCTGAAGTGTATCCAGGAGTGCAAGAGAATGCTGTTTTGGTTGTGCGAACCATTTATTTTAGTCCAGGAAAAATATATTTCAGCAATAGAAAAATAACCATGGATATGGAAATACAGTTTGTGATATCAATTGGTAAGTCTTCATACAATTTTGACAGTAAGCGCAAGAGTATCAAAATAGTATGCTTTTTGGCAAAAATAGAACTTTTTCAGTAGCTTTAGGAAAAACCACTATATTCAATTAAGTGTTTGAAAAGTTAAACCTTTCACTGGTGTATTACTATTGAATTTACCACGGCAGGTCCATCCTTCAGCCACTGATAGTTTGTTGTATTTTAAATTTAATATAATGTTGTTGTCTCCTATATTCTTTCAGAAAGGACCTGCAACTGAATGCCAAGGTCTCTCTGCTTGCCCTCTGTGCTACGGGTTCCTGGAATTCTTCAGAAGGATATTGGCTATTGCTGTTATCTCTGGCCTGGAAATTAATGACTCATGGTGGCTATTCAGAAAATGATATACCATTCAGCACATGTCCTTCTGTGGAAAGAAATTAACAGTACATAATCTGAGAGATGAACCTTGGCTATGGATAATGTCTTGTTATTTAAATAAGAGGATTTAAGCAGGAGAAATCTGAACTAGATGCAGATTGACAATCTCAGCATCTCACTCCACTATCTCTGTTTCCTTTCTTTGAGTAATCAGGTGGACTGATCTCTGTAAGGACTGATCCTCTGTAAGGAGGGAGAAATTCAGTGCTGATACCTTTTTCTGTATTTCCCTGAGGAATAAATGAAATTATATTCTTTGGTAGTGAGACAAAAGCTGCAACCCTGTATTCAAATTAATCCCAAGGTGGTGTGAAAATATGTGAGTTTCAATTTAGTGCTTTAGATAATGCTTTTCCATCTGGAAAAACCAGTCCTAGAAAAATGTATTACTATCTGCCTTGACCTGGACAGCACCCACCAGAGGCACTTTTTAAAACCTGTAATTGTCCAGAAAAGAAATTGAACGAGTGCATCCTCCTGTTTCACTGGTAAGCAGAGGTCATTTGCTGTGATCTGTTTGTGCCTTGAAGTTTGCACATCCTCTCTTCAGGCTATTTGCCATTTCTGGGCTGAAAACATGGTTTGTACTAATGGAAACTAACACAAAACTGAACTGAGTCTTGCTCTTTAGTATGACTGTACTGGGTGGATTATTCAGCTGCTTTATCTAATGCAGCCCTTTGCTGGTACAATGCAATACGCAATTACGTAGAAATATCCATATAAGGATACCGCCTGTATTAAAGAAAGAGAGGATAGCTGTCATACGATACAGACACACAGACCACAAGGTACTCTGTTCAACTGTAGCAAAGACACTGCTGTTGTTTTGAGTTATTGATCTGGGTACTTAGGACTGGAGTTACAGAGCAGAAGTGTTGCCCTTAGAAAGAGCAGTGGTTGTGTCATTGGTGACAGGACAGAGTTTATATCTTTTCTTGTTTTTAAGACATTTAAAAAAAGCTTGAAGTTAATGTGAGGTAGTTTTGTTCCTGTTTTAGTCTTGTGTTCCAGAATAATGTTCCTTAAACACACAATCATGATAAACCAGCTACCATTTTCTTTGTTAGGCTTTTGCCTCATGAGAAAGCCAGCTGCAGAAGACTAACAGTATAGAGAGTATTCAGCAGAGAGAACAAGACAGTACTTGGGGGGAGAGAATATGTATGGTGTCCTTTTGGGAAGGCTGTGCTCCTATTAAAAAAGACATTTTGCAAAACTAAAATGTGAGAATTTGAGCAAGATAAGCTTTTCATACTTACTAGTATTCAGCAGTCCTTGTGGAGGGGCAGCATGCACCCAGTGTACAAATTCATAACAGGAGGATCAGTAACCTCTGTCTTCCTACAGTGTTATATGATGTCAACACGTACTGTCATATCCTGGTAGCTGCTACAGCCTGGATGCCAGTACCTTGGACTGCAGTTTATGGCTGCTGTAACCAGTTGTCTATTTTCTTCTACAGGACTTCTTACTCTCAGAAACCCTCCACTTCTCCCCTGCTGTAAACATTACCTATTGCCACTGCCACAGTTGGACAAGATGTGCGAAGGCAGCACTACCATTCTGATCAAATTTTCTTCACTTCACTTTGTCATTTGCATTCTGCTGTTAGTGGGGGAATGAAATCCCATGATTTGACTCCAGTAAAAATCAAATGTCTTGCTTTTTCTTCATAGTGGAACATCCCTAAAATAAAAGACCCTTTTTAAAAGCATATTTTTTGACTATTTTTTTCAGATCACCTTATTCTTATGCCTTGGGGTTTTTTGGTAAAGTACACACTACCTGGCTAAAAGTAAACGAAACATATGTTTTTAACACCTCTCCATTTTTATTTAAACCTTGCCTTACACCTTGTTGAAAATCTTCTCTGTTTAGGCAAGCAGCAAGGTGTGCCTGGCATGATTCATTAAGATGATGATTCTTACCCTTTCCTGTCTGCTTCAGTACATCTAAAAGCTTTAGCTGTATAACTCCAAGTTGGTAAATTGAAAGGAAACATTACTCTGTGTACTGAGTGCCATGACTTTGAGCTGGGTTTTTAGGAAAATATATTCCCTTTCACAGTGTCTGTTTGGAACTGTCTTTTTAAGATATTAACTCTTCATACAAAAACAAAAAAAATTTCATCGTAGAGAAAAAAGCATGGAATAGAAAATTGTTGGAAACTGGGAGAAGGGGAGAATAAGCAATGAATTTAAAAACATAGAAAAGAGAAGGAAAATACAGAGATAATTTATGAATAGGAAAGCTTTTTCTTAATCATGACAAAGCTTTACTAATTTTCTTTTCTCAAGGGATGAGTTTCGTTCAGTAGCAGGAAAATTCTTCACGTATGTAGAAAAAAATCAGATGAAGGGATTTTCTTTTTCCAAATTTCACAACTGTTTTAAAACTGCTACTCTATTTCTTTCACAATTCTCCATTTCTCTTCATTTTAATTGTGGAAGCTAAATGACCCTTGTTGCTCCTCACTTAGAAGTTCTCAGCCTTCGAGTTCATGTGTTTTAGTTTTGTCTTATTGGCAGATTCTAGGTGAGAAAAACTAAAGGAGATGAGGAAACCAGGTAGAAAAGCATCAATGCCACTCATTTTTTTAAAATAGCACAGGGATCTAAAGAAATGGAGCATCCATAGGGAAAGAAAGGGCGAATGACTCAGAGGTCTAATGGCAGGACAGAGAAGGAAGTCAGCTAATGATTTAGGGGAAAAAAATGAGAAAAACCCACAGTGAAGAGGTAACTGCTGTGTGTTAGAAAACATGTTAGGAAGAAGTAAAGTTTCCAGGAGCAGATATATTGAGAACCATCAAGTCTTCGAAGGTTGTGTGAGCATCAAAATGAGTATTCTTGTTGGCCACTACTATTTTTGAAGCATTTGCAAGGACTGACAGAGGAAAAGGCAGAAAAAAATGGTGTTATGAAAACTCCTCAATCCCATAGAGTCTTCATTGTAGTCACTTCAAATGAGACATATATTTGTTTGAGTATTGCACGGTTTGTTTGAGTGTTGCATGGTTAGGCTGAGGAGATTCATAGATGCATGTGAAAAATGGTAAAAGAGCGTGTTACGAGACATCTTTGGTAGTTGCAGTGGAGTCTCTGCTTACTGCAACAAGTTACTACCCCTCTGTATGCTGCAGTTTTATTTCATAGTCTTCAGCACCAGAGTTCAAGATCTGATATAATTCACATGGTTTGGGCTTTAATTTTTATAATCAGAAACAAGTTTTTCTTGATGTTCCATAACACTGACTTGCTGCCTGTGGTGATGGACATCCACATAAACCAAACTTGGCCCTCACTCTTCTCAGTATTAATCTAAAGTACAACAGGTACAGTCAGTAAATTTACTTGTAGTTTACAATGCTATAAATCACTGATTCTTGTTGTTCTTTGTTCTCTATCTCTGTGTTATTATTTAGCTAAATTGTTGTGATAATTCAGGAGAAATAGAATGTAATAATTCTTAGATTTACTTTTTTTTAAACTTATGACCTTTGCAGTCCTGTCTCATCGTTCCCTACTTCTGGGAATATTGACTATTCTCACACTATACTCAAGAATATCATCATTTGACCCTATCAGCTTTCTTGCTTGAGGTGATGAAGTGAGATCTGATGGCGTCACACATCTGTCAATAAAAACCTGAATTTCTGTCTCTTGATTTCTTTATAAGACAAAGTCAGTAAATTAAAGGATCAGTTTAATAACAAGAGCATTGAATTTTCACATAGCAGAAGTTACACTTTTTGGAGTAATATATGGGGAAGTTGCTTGGTTAGACAATGCTTAAATCCATCCTGATTTTTAGTCACTGTCTTCAGGAATGATATGTTTTTGTTTTACTTTAAAATGCAACTATTAAAATCTTATATCTCTCTATCACAATAATTCTGTCATACATACTTTGTCAGGATAATGAAGCCTTAGGTATTAAAACAGGTTCTTCATTGTTCAGTCATGCATTCTGACATCTTGCCTTCCCAAATTAGTACAGTCTTTGACTCTGAAAATACAGCATTGTTACTTGTAGCCTTCTTAAAAATGTGAAAGATGGTACAGAAGCATTATATTATGCATAAACTGAAAGAAGCTGCTCTGTTCCTGGCTAGGGAAACACTGAGATTTTGATTACATGTCAGCAAAGGTCATGACTGAGATATTACATTCTTGCACTTGCAGCAAAACCTCAAAATGTAATGTGTTTATTCTGTATATAATTATAATAGTGAAATGTTAATATATCAGTTTATACACATGTACACATCAATAGATAAATGTATAAATGCAACATCATGGGGAAAATAAATATTTAATACCCTGAGATTATTTTTCAGTCTTATTATATTCAGGGGAAATTAATTATTTAATACCCTGAGATTATTTTCAGCTTTTAGTCCACCAAAAGGAGGTGTGTGGTAAAGTCCCAGGGTCTTGTATACTCAAATTTCATTCCAGCGTGTTTTAATCCAGTGTTATAAAGTTCCATTAATGTCCTTATCTCCTCTATTATAACAGTGGTATACAGTTGAACTGTTTGTCAGGGTAAAATGCTGTAGCTAATATTTCTGGGGATAGGTTTATCCATAGTCTGTTGTGTATAACCTGGCTTTGGCCCTGGAAAGTTTGATTCAGTTATTTCAGCAAGATCTTTGCAGCTAGGAAAGCTTTTCATTAGTTTTGGTTGCTCCAGACCTTAGGTTCACTAGGCCAGTGCACCAGCCTGCCTTTCCTGCTCAACGTTCAGTAGTCTTTGCTGCTTGTACACCAGTTTCTTCCTTGTTGCCTGCATTATTGACACTAAAGAAAGTATGCAGAGTCATCTCTTTTGCCTACTGTTTTGTTGAAGGCTGGATAATATGAGTCAATCCACCTTTGCCACAGGTAAGCTGTAACACTGATTTAATAACAAGGAGAGAATTTGAAAACTTCTTTGGTGGAGGTGGGCCCAGAAATTTAATCATAGGCTGAAGGAATCAGACAACACTGTTCTCTCACATGCACCATTGATCTCAGAGTCCTGATTTACAGTTGCATGGTATCATCTCTAGACTGTACTACCTCTACTTTAGATGAATATTATGCAGATAGAAATAGTTATTGCTGAACTGAAGTTTCTGTCTACATGTGGGAGGTAGTGGTCTGTCAGTATTTAACTTGGATGTACATAAAACAGCTTAATTTTTAAAGCACATAGATTTTGGAAGAACTTTTGGTATGAATCTTGTTCAGCTAGAAAAGGTTACTAAACAGTTGTATTCCTGTGACTTTGGATGACGCTGCTCTGCATGTGTAACTAGCAAAACTGTATTGACGTGAGTTCATGTTAATGGGTGTTTTACACCTGATTTGCTTTAAATAGAATTCCAGGATATCTGGTACCTATCTTCTGTATGTACACACATAAACATGGAACCTCCCACCCCCCCACTCCAGACTCCAAGTTCTTGATCTCCTTCTACATTTCAGCTGACTTTGATGTTGGTCATCATACACTCTCCAATAGCATGGAGCAATCTATTAACATATTTCATCAGCCTTTTCAGAAAGAAATTTTCTTCCTTCTCTGAGCAGCTGATATTTAAAACACAGCATTTTCTTCATGCAAGCGAGGGACAAAGTTTACACAGCTGGCCTTGTGCCTGAAAGGTATTTCCAGATGTTTATGAAGTCATTTACCACCTTATATTAACAATTTTATATGCAGAGTATGTTTGCAGGTGTCTCGATCACTCAGGCAAGGGGTACTGTGTTTAGCTTGGGCCTAGTCCAAACAAAATGAAATTCCATCAAGTTTCATAATTGTATGCCCATAATCCTTAGCCTTAGTGGCTCTGTCCCTCTGGCTCGCAAGCTCCAATGTAATTATGCCACCTTCATGCTGAGTAACTACCTCTCTTTGTGGAAGCCACCACTGAAGTTTACTGTGATTTTGGCACTGGAGCAGTTTACTTTTGGTGTGTAAAACATCAGTAAGAAAGGGACGTATACAAGCTGCTGCCATAAGCATTGTCCACATAGAAAAGAGAAGGCATTCATTGTTCTTGTAAATCACTGTGCTTCCATACTTAGGTGTTATGGAAAAGTGTAAGACTACTGCAGGTTTCGTCATCTTTACTAGGAATGAGAATTCCAATAAGAATGAAATCCATCAGAAACTTTTCTTTCCCCATGAAGATGCCCTCAAAAAGATATTTTCTTGAGGAAGAATAATGGGGGAACAACTGCAGTGCAGCAGTCAAGGAAAATCTTGGTGCATCTTTCAGAACAGGATGGTTGTCCAGGAGGTAATGTTATCCCAGTTTACTCATTTCACTGTTAGAAGAGGACATAATTGTGTCTTATCTCTGAACTGCTTTTCTTTAATGTCTTTGTAATTTGTGCCTGACCTATGAATCATGCTTTTCGTGCTGAATAGATACAACTGTCTTTGTAAAATATTCACAATAACTTTCAGAAACCTCACATTTCTGTTTTGATGATCTCATTTTATGAAATTTTATCAAACAGTTTTACAATCACGAAAGAAATGCTGAGTGCAAAGCTGGGAACATTTTTATTGTGATATTATCTGTTTTCATAGTTCTCTATACTCTCTGCAATTCACATCAGCCTCCTTATGGCACTGAAGTCTTGTGATAGAATGCAATATATCTGATGGTGTATCTAGCATTGAAAAACATCAAAGAATAAACTTTATGTTGTACTGTGGTCTTGGTGTGCTACTTCTTACACAATGGGACACACAAGTCTGGTCTTCAGATGAGCTTGTTTTGTTCCAAATGCACAGCAAGATAATGTTCATCACTTGGCTGTCCCCATGGAAGGTTACATGCAGCTGAATCTGTGATTCAGGATAGGGGTTTTTTCCCCTTGAGAAACACAACATAGAAATTCCAACCCTATTTTTTCAGGTTTCCTTAGGAAACTTGTTTACATGGGAACCACACCTTTGCATCCAGTATATGTTTGTAATGCTTTTTTTCTTTCTGAATTTTGGTTGTCAAGAAAGTGCTACCTCTTCTATTTGAAATTTAAAAGCATCACTTTCTTCATACAGTCATTAGCTCCTTCCATCAGCACTGACCTGATTCAGCATAATTTGGATCATCTTACAGTATGGGGCAGTATAATCACAAAGCTGGGTGGCTAGCCCTTTAGGATTCTTCAAGAGCCTAATGATTTGTTTTATAATCATTTCCATCCCGTGTGAATTTGGAGATGTGTTTATCAAGTAATTCTGTTTCATGGGGATTGGTTGCTGAACATATTTGCACAGAAATAGGATTCTTGTGAAACTGTTCATTTTTATTTTTTCTATTCTAACTACAAAGATAAGCACAGAAAATCCCATCTATTTAAATCATCTGTAACTTTTTGAAATAATTTGCTGCAATTTTCTCTAAATGAGCCTTTTAAAGCAGGTGTTGTGCATGCTCTTGGGTACTAGTGTCTCGCAGTTCTGAGGAAATTTATTCATAAATGTATTCACGTACTTCTAGTGAGAACAGCAGGAATAAAGCTGCAGGCACGCAATTGGTCCTGAGTGAGAGGAAGAGGATAAGCAGTGGTATTTAGTACACCCTGTTCTTTGGCACGGCACATGGACATCTTCCATTACCACTACCACAAAAAGGAGAGGGCAGAAGAGGCATCAATGCTGTGCAGGTGCAGTTGCACTGTCTGTACTTGTGAGGAGGTAGGTGGAATTTGATCTTGCCCCTCCTCCACCCCCTGTATTGAATTCAAGGCATTGAGATAATTTTATGCTTTCACTTTTTCATATATTGCCTCCAGTAATTATACTAAAATGGCAACTAGCAGGGAGGAGTGAAAAGACCAAACCTATCATGTGCCTGTACTTAATCTTAAGCACCTCAGATTGTATCCACTGATCCTAAAATAAACTTTCTAGTTATGACATCTGGCTTTCAACCAAAGTGGGTGATTTTCCTTTGCCTGAAATAAACAAAGATTAATTTATTTTATCAAAGTCTTTTGGCGCCCTTGTCTGGAAGAATACCAAATGTTTGGGGTTTTTTCCTTCCAGTAACTTCCACAAAACAGGAGATTTTTGAGGGCAAGGAGGCAAACTAACAAATGATGTGGCTGCCACAGAAGGTGATTTGACAGGTCCTTCCCAAAGGCTGTGAAACCTAGGAAGGGTCTCAGGGTGCAGCTGAATTTCTTGCCCTGTAGCCATCTGCTTTCACAAAAACAGCCTGATGCCTGTGCTGTCTCCTGCTCCCTCATATTGCCAATAGTGCTGCTGTGATGAAGGTAGCATGGATATTTTTGCTGTATAAGGAAAACATGTCAGGAGACACAGCATCCTTTTACTGCTGTACATGCTGATGAGGCTGTTCTGGTGCTCAGTCTCTCCAGTACCATTGGGTTTTGTAACTTCAAGGAGGCATTTGAACTCTAGGCCACTCAGTATTACGAAACTTGTAGGTTCATTTGCTTCCTTGTATTTCAGGATCTCTTTTATCTCAAGGCTGAAGTTTCATGGATTTTTTGATCCAGAGGGAAAAAGATTATTTTTCTATCTATATGCGAATTAACGGGACTCAAAAACTTTCATTATGATTTTTTCCTGATGTTGACAAGCACACACTATCCTGCCCTGCCACCCTTTCATTATTTACTGTTCATCTGAAAAAGTCATCGTCTGCAATTGTAGATTCCTTTGTGCTGGAAACAGGACACAGCTGGCCAACTGCATGGAGAGTGGCGATACCACATCCAGCAAGTTGCTTGCAGCAGCAGTGGTTCCCTTTAGGTCACTTTCAGACTGAACCAGGACAACATATGTGAGCAAGTGGCTTAACTACCCAAAGCAATCACCTGCCATCACCGTGTTGAAGATACTAGTGCAAACTGCAGAGAGAATGAGAAAGGTGAGATGTGAGCACAATGAATGAAGCCAGTTGTTAACCGTTCTGTTTTCATGTTTCTGTGGCTGACTAGAAGGCGTTCAAAATCTGCATCTTGGAAATACGACTTTTTTGGATGGTTGGAGTTCCATGTATTTATTTGAGTAGTCTCTCATGTACAGTTTCTAAACGTCACTAAAAATGGGCTCAGCAGCTGTCTTAGTTCTTTTGTGCTTCCCATCATTATCGTTATGATTTTAATCCCTTTTATTGCAAACAGAAATAAAACCTGACAAAAATGTAAGTCAATCCTTTAGTGCTGGAAGCTGATACAACAGGGCAAAAAATAATTTTATGCATGAAAAATTTCATTAAGCAGCTTCGTGGAAATAAAAGAAATTGCCATCAGAGCCCATGATGTATGCAGTTCATCACTTTGTCATTGGAGCCCCTCATCCTGGTCGGCTCACTCTGCTTATGCGACCCACTTTTACCTTGTCTTTTACAGGTTCTGTGTTAGTCTACCTAGACAACACAAAGGTCAATGGGATCTGAGGGAAAAATGCCCTGCTTTACTCACATGTGATCAGAAACTTAATAAAGATGAGCTGAAACAGCATAATTTTCTGAATCTGTTTTTCCCTGATGTGCAGCAGTGTCCCCTAGAGGCTACAAGGACAAGCAAGGGAAGACTTAGAAAGGTCATCTAGCACTCATAAAAGCCATTAACTAAAGTGCATGAAGCATTGCTTATAAGGAAATGGTATTTCACAGAATAAGCAAACACACAATCCCTTCAAGATGCAATTGCAAGGCACTGGCTCCTCTTCTCAGAACACTTCAGTTTCTAATTTTAACAGCAGAGAATGTCCTCAAGGTACGGAGGGGAGATAATCAAATGAAGTGGGGGATTTGAAAAGGCCAGAAGCAGCACTTGCTGATTCCCCTGCATCAAATGTGGAGAAGCCTTTATAGTTTTGTGACTCCTTCAGCTTTGTGGAAGTACAAATACTTCATTTTTTCTTTTGGGCCAGAGATAGGTAATTTTGATTAATAACTGACTGGCACTAAGGATGTCTAATCACTGCATTTTCTGTGCTGACTCTGAGTTTTAACATCAGTGAACCTTCAGAATATTTGATATTTTTTTTTCAAAAATGATATCTTACCTTAAAGAGGGCTTGTCTCCTCTTAATCTAGGCTATGAACACCTATCAATTTTTCATTTCTATGATATGCCAGTTCTGATTAATACTACATAAAGCAATTGTTGTGTCCCTTGTAATAATTTGTAGAAGTATGTACCATATAAGCTCAGTAATAAAAATCTTCAATTTTTAATGAAATAGAGGTAAGTAATATAGGTAAATAGATGTCAATTGTCGCCATTTAATAATTCTTTTTTAATAATGAGTGTGCATTGTATTCACAGGTACACATTGAACAGTACCACAGTGTGATATCAGAAAGGGAGAACACCATCTCGCTCATGGCTCTGACTCTCAAGCAAGAACAGCATAGCTTGGTACAACTCAGAAATTATTGCCTCAAACTGTTCTTTCCACGTGCAGGGGACAGACATCTGAGATGCTTGTGCAGCTGTTCCTGAAGCACAGTAATTAACAGGATAGTGTCTTCAGGTAAAGTGAAGCCTGTGGTGCATCATCCTAAAAAGATGTGGTGCAACTCTTTCCAGTTTCTCGACTGAGTCATTAGCGGCTCAGTAGTCTGTGTGTGGAGGCTGAGGCAGGTGACTATAGCAATAACCTGAGCACCCATCTGAAACTGTGTCATCTCTGAGACATGCTGTAGTCATGCTACCCGATGTTATGGCTAAAATCCCAGGAAATGTGTAAGGCAAACTGAAGACTTGGGTTTTTCTCTTTTGCAGCATCTCGGAAACCCTTCGTTATCTCTAGATATAAGAAAATAATTAGAACAGTGGTAGACTGAAGTTTCTTCACAATATCTCTGACTATCACTTTAATACCTCTTTATCTAGATTGGAATACCCTTTGGATTCCAGTATCTCCTTCTTCTTAATGATAATCCTTTTTTAAGTCATGCAGCTCCCTTTTTGTTTGGCTCATGTGCACATCCTGCTGCTCGTTTGCCCTTTGTTTTGTGAAGAGATAATCTCTTGGCCATTAACACATCTTTTAGGACTGTTGGGAAATGATCTAACTAGCTATTATCCATAAAACTCATTAGGGAATTAGCTATCTATGTGTGAGTGAACACGGTTTTGTTATGTAGTAAAATCTAATAATCTACTAATATGGTATGCAGTCTGTTCTTGAAAATAAAATTCTGACAGTACGACAAAAAGAAAAATATGAAAACTCAATTCACACATTTTTAAGAATTCACATTTAATATTATTTGCTTTTTTGGCACTTCAGTAAGGTAATTCATCCACCACATTCAAATGACTAGACCAGAGGAAAACACGTTAGTAGTTTAGCTTCCATAATTAAGAATCACTAGACTGAGTTTGTGGTATTTTGTCACATGATTTGAGCTAGTAGTTGCACCCTTATCAGGTAGTTGAAAGAGCTCAGACAATAGTAAGAGTGGTCAAAATTTGCCTGCAAAGAGGTTTTGGAATTCATTGCATTCAGTGTGTATGGATACTTTCGCTCAAAAATTACCACTGTTACATACACTGTAATTAAGGAAAAGAGTATTAGAAACTGACAGTGCATTCTGCAAAATGTGTTAAAAAAATTTCTAAGGGCTCCACGGGTTTTGCCAGACACATTTCATAGGTGCGTTTTCCACATGTTCAAGGTGCAAAGAAGGGAAATGGTCCAGTAGAGGGACTTTATGATCCCATTAGGTCTATTATTTCTCCTCACTTTGCATAAATGCAGTTTTTATGTTTTGACAGAAAGGAAGAAGAGCTATGAACCTGTATTTTCTGACAAAATATGGGGTTTTTTTATTTACAGTCTAAAGCCATACAATCATTCAGGCAGAGCGAGCTCAGGATAAAAAGCTCATTAAAATCTTCAGGTGCGAAAATTCTCCTCTGTGAGACTGAGTTCTTGCTGAGAAAAACCTAGTGTAGCTCCTAATAGTTCTGCCGTGCTGTCAGACATTTCTCTTTTACTCAATGTGCCTCGGGGCCTCTTGCAGCCTGTGGGGACCTCAATTTCTGTTCTATCTCTGAAGCTGTGATTGTCACACTTGCTGAAAGTTCAGCCACAGAATGTGGGACGGCAGTAATTGGTTAAGTCAGCCTAGAGTGTCTATTCTCTTGTCAGCAGACACCATCGGACTAATGTTTAAGTAGCAGCACAAAAATATATACTAATCTTTTTCTTGCTCAGCCATCACAGTTTCATCACTAGTATGTGCAGCGGACTCTACCAGCTGTGACTGGAGTTTACCATCACAGTATTTTCCCCCACTACTAAAATATGACTGCAAAAGTTGCCATTGTTTGACTTCATACAGCTGCAAACATAGTTCTTAAGTATTTCTGGTAGCGATAAGCCTTGCGTCTAAATACCTTTATGTTCTAGGAGAGAAAGATTGCAAGAATTTTGAGATAATACCTCCATGACAGTTGTTGAATGGAAAGTTGAAACTAATGTTCTTTCCAAATTTTTGCCCTATCACTATAACACTTCTCCTTTTCTTTGTGGTCAATGTCTACCTTCATTTAATTCAACGTGCAACCACTGATCACTCTCTCTTCAGCTCTGGAAACTCCTCACACACAAAGATAAAAGAGACATATAACAAAGATGAGCAAAGGAAAAAGAACAGGATTAGTTCAGTTACTTGGACCTTCATCTGGCCACAGGAGGGCAGGATTTAGGAGAAAACTTTGTGGCGTCTTTAGATCAGAGAAGGTGAGATGAGCAAATATTATGGTGATACACTGTGATTCAAATATTATTTTGACTGAAATACTGAAAAATACTCCAATACAAACATTTAGAAGTATCCACGGCACATCTTCCTGGCCACTTCAGGCCACATTTGAGGTTGTACACCCCAATAACGGAAAACACTAAAAAGCAGGGTAATGCCAGATTTGAGAGTGTGTTACACAAAGTGCTGAAGGCACCAATGCTGTGCGTAGGTCCAAAGACTGATCTTCTCCTTCCCGCCATTTCAAGGTAAAGGGAATAATCCAGGGACTTTTGTCTTGTAAGTGTAAATCTCCAAATGGGTTAATAATAGATTGTGTGAGCATTGAAGAAGCAAGAAGGGCTTCTTCAACTACATCAGTAGTAAAAGGAAGGCTAGGGACAATGTGGGGCCGCTGCTGAATGAGGTAGGTGTTCTGGTGACGGAGGATGCAGAGAAGGCAGAGCTACTGAATGCCTTCTTTGCTTCAGTCTTCAGTGCCAAGGCAGGCCCTCAGGAATGCCAGGCCCCGAAGGTAAGAAAAGAAGCCCATGGAGAGGATGACTTTCCCTTGGTCGAGGAGGACTGCGTGAGGGATCGCTTAAGTGATCTAAACGCCCACAAACCCATGGGCCCTGACGGAATGCACCCACGAGGGCTGAGGGAGCTGGTGGAGGTCATTGCTGAGCCACTCTCCATCATCTTTGAAAGGTCCTGGAGGACAAGAGAGGTGCCCAAGGACTGGAGAAAGGCCAATGTAAACTCCAATCTTCAAGAAGGTCAAGAAGGAGCACCCAGGGAACTACAGGCCGGTCAGCCTCACCTCCATCCCGGGAAAGATGATGGAGAAGCTTATCCTGGAGGTCATCAACAAGCAAGTGGAGGAAAAGGTTATCAGGAGTAGTCAGCATGGATTCACCAAGGGGAAACCATGCCTGACCAACCTGATAGCTTTCTACGATGGCATGACTGGTTGGGTAGATGAAGGGAGAGCAGTGGAATTTGTCTACCTAGACTTCAGCAAGGCTTTCGACATGGTCTTCCATAACATCCTCCTACGGAAGCTCAGGAAGTGTGGGCTGGATGAGTGGTCAGTGAGGTGGATTGAGAACTGGCTGAATGGCAGAACTCAGAGCTGGGCTTGTTCAGCCCGAAGAAGAGAAGGCTGCGAGGGGACCTTATAAATGCTTACAAATATCTGAAGGGTGGGTGTCAGGAGGATGAGGCCAGACTCTTTTCAGTGGTGCCCAGTGACAGGACAAGGGGCAATGGGCACAAACTGAAGCACAGGAAGTTCCAGGTGAACATGAGGAAGAACTTCCCTCTGAGGGTGACGGAGCCCTGGAACAGGCTGCCCAGGGAGATTGTGGAGTCTCCTTCTCTGGAGATATTCAAGACCCGCTTGGACAAGTCCTGTGCAGCCTGCTGTAGGTGACCCTGCTTCAGCAGGAGGGTTGGACTAGATGACCCACAGAGGTCCTTTCCAACCCCTACCATTGTGTGATTCTGTGATTTCTACTCCTTTTCAGACAAACCAGATAACATTGGTATCTTCAATGTGAGAAGCAAGATCAGCCAGCTCCCAACCAAGACTAGTGATCTGACTGCACGAGTGTTCCTCCTCTATTCCCCTTTACAGTAGTGTTGGAAAAAACATTTTAGCCGCTGGCTTAAGATCGTCCATATATTCAAGCTCTGGTCTTGGATGAAGCTAACAACCTTGGCTTCTCACCTGTCTCATACTAGGTGAGACCAGTGCCCCTGTGTGTCTTGGGCCAGGGAAGAGAGGCAGAGAAGCTGGCATCCCTCAGGCCTGACGATATGTGAACACTCCTTCTCCTCTTGGTCTCTGTGAAGAGAGGAACAATTCAACTTCAAGTCATAGTGTTTTGAACACAGACAGGGGGAAGCACTCAGTCCTCTGCTCTGCTAAGGGGCAATGATAAACAGCAGCAATGCTGTGCGCTCCACTGTTACTTGTAGCATGAAATACTGCTTATTTGATGTCAACATGTCTGAATATGTACTGCAAGGGAGAGGAGCAGAAAGGGCAGCACTCACAGTTTGAATCAGCTGAGAGGCAGTTTAAGAAACTACTGCCTCTCAGCTGCAGGTAGTTGCTGCCTGCCTTCTGATGCTGGTGCCTGGCTGCAGCAGCGTGAATTGGTTTCAACAGACCCTCGCACCTCAAGAGTGAATTTGGTGTGCCCGCAGGCATACTGTGAACAGACAGGAGATCATGACCTCAAGCAACAGGAGGATAGAAAATATAAAGTTAACAAATTGGAAGGGTCTGGAGAGGAAATATGCCAATAAACAAACTCATCCTCTGAGACACTACTTATGCTAAGAACAACTTCCCCTGGAGGGAGCAAGCAGGTCTTATTAATGGCAGGAAATTAGTTTGTATGGCAGAGGGACTAAAAAGGAGCATTGTAGTTTTTTTGACTCACTCTTTTAATGCTTTGACGCTGAACAAGAACTCAGACATGAGTTTTCTTCTGCCAGTTTGTGAAATCCAAACAAAAACCCCACTTCAAAATGAAGTCACCTATGGACAGTCTGCCAGATTCCTGCCTTTGAGGAGATATGTGTGAATTTAAGACACAAATTAGAAATTAAACACCTGTACTTTTTTCACAGTAAACTACAGAAATAGCAGAAGGGTGGGACAAAAAGGATAACTTTAAACTGAGAGTAGTTATGTTATTAGTGAAAATGGATAACTTTTGCTACAGATTCCAGCAGTATTTTGACATGCAGATTTTTATAATTTGTGTACAATTTTGAAAGCTTTAAAACCATAGTGTAACTAAGAGTCTAATGAAATAATTAACTGGTATGCGTTGCCAAACTCACAGACTGATTGATGTGAAGTTTTTTAGTCTTAGCAGCAAATTAAAAAATGTGCCTAAATGATTGGGAAACTGAGTGGAGGAGTGTGACTGTGAACATTTAGCCCACAGTAGCTTTAACAAAACCTAAAGAGCTTTTAAAAGTAGTAGTTAGTGCAGAGCTGGCACAAGCAATTCTCCAAATAGAACAGAAAAAGCATGAAAGTCAAAGGGGAAAAAAACATACAAAAATCTGTGGAAAAGGCAACTGTGCAAACACAAATAGCATCATAGAAAATTACTCCTCTCATGTTGCTGTCCCGAGGAGGTGTGGGGAGGTCCCCTAAATTTCATGTGCTAACGCTTTGAGCTGTCTGTGCGATTTATAACTCACAGTGCTAGGACAGGGTAAGGCCTCTCTCTTGCACTTGAAGTGTGCTACTGTTTTTTTCCTAACGCCCAGTCTAAAAGTCCTCTGAAATAGAAAACAGATCAAGGCTTTTGTCCACTATGGAGAAAAGTGTAAATGGTAAAATCCTACATATGACATTGTATTCAATAATTATCCCAAGGAAAATAAAGAGAAGATACTAAAACAAGAAGAAATATAAATCAGTAACTCAGAAGACAAAATTTTGGATGTCTATGGCCGAAAAGTAGTGCAGAAATGTGAAAGTAAATGATGTAAAACTCAGGTGAGGACTAGATGCAAAAACAGAATTTAAGAAATTGCATGGTAAATAGCTACTAAAGGTAGAAGGTTATCGACTACAGACATTTCATCCAGCCTTTGCAACTTCCTTTTCTTTTNATGCAAGCAGAGCAAACTTAAAGCTGTATAACGACATGATCTTACAGCCACTGTGTAACTAGTAAACAGAACTGTTGTGGAAAAATATGTGGGAAAAATTCAGGATAGCATTGGAAACACAAAATCTACTGCTTTCAGTTAAACCAAGTGGATTCAAGAATCTAATAATGTTAATCTGATTTGTATGGTGTCACAGAATGACAGAATGGTTGGAAGCGCCCTCTGGAGGTTATCTTGTCTGACCTCCCTGCTCAAGTAGGGCTACCTAGAGCAGCTTTTCCAGGATGAGGTTCAGATGTCTTTTGAATATCTCCAGGGAAGGAGATTCCACAGTCTCAAGAACTCTGAAGGCTACCGGCTGGCTACACTTGAAGATACTGGATATGTTATATACTCTTAGAAGAAGTATTAGATTTATAAACTATTCCAATGTCTCTTAACGATTTCAAGTATGTGTGAATCCTTAGGGTAACTCCTGAGGAATGCTAGAGTGTAGGCACGTTTAGCATGGTTAGCATGGTTAGATGTTGACATCTTTCAGCCATTGTCTGTACTAATCACCATTCTTTTCTTTGTGTGGTATTATATGAATAAAGGGGTACATATATGAGTAAGGGGGTACTCTTGCGCTAGCAAAGGTACAGATGGTAACTGTCTCCTGTTGTCACAATTGCGAGCAGAGGCAAAAATACACTCAAGGTGAAAAAGAAAGTTTATCTGTAACATTTATATTTTGAAGAGTTCAACAGTTTCTTTAAAGGCAGCTATTTCTGATCTTCAAATAGAAAGTGACCTTAAGCTAATAGCAAGCAGTCTTTAAAAGCTACTACTATTTGCCTAAAATACTGTCACTACATATTATGTTTTATATTAAATTATTTTTTTTAAAAATTATCTGTACAAAGAGGATTACCCCACCTCAAAATTGTGTTACACACAAAGTATGCAAGCTACAAAGGAAAGTGAGCTTTTATTGAGAGAAAAATACACAAGAATATAGAAACACACTAAATGTCAGCCAACTCAGGTTGTGTACTAATGTCAAATCTCCAGGGCTGGGAAGAATGCAGTTACAATCTGTTCCGTACATAGATTGTCAGTGAGAAACAAGGTGGTAAAAAGGCTGTAGACTACTTGGACACACTGTCACAACTTCTAGGTAAACTCATATTCTGTGCATGTTCTGAGAACACAAGACAACATCCTGTGCAAAAGCTGTTGAATGGTCATTTGTAACAAAAAAAGAGAAAATCTGAAACAGCAAACTGCACCCAGAAAACAAGAATTTACTGTCCATTGACTGAACATATGGATTTAGGACTTGGTAGCCTGGATTTAAGACTTGATAGACTTTTGTAATACATGTGAGAATTTAATACAGGCAGCGAACAGGAGCTTTCACATGTTTTTTGTAGTTTCTAGAAAAGGAAGAGTTTCTCTGCTAGTCTACGCTTTTCTGTAGATTACTTTTTGTTCACTTCATGGGAGATAAACACAGGTTTAAATACTCTCCTAAAAATCAGTGAAGTTTGAAAAAGTTTGATATTGCAAACCTTGTATTTTCAGGCAGGGGGACACAATATACTCACGAGGAATTTATGCAATTTACTTTGTCAATTTGTGGATTGTGTTTTTTTTCTCATGGGAAGGTGAGTACTGAATTTACTACTCCAGTGTTGTGTTGAACAGTAGAAACTGCAGATGATATCATCCTGATGCAGGGAGAAAAGCAGAGATGTTCTTGAATATAGTGAGCTTGCTTCATATATTTGCCATATGCTGTTGCTGCTCTGCAGTTTCATTTTTCACTTGTGTAATAAACTTACTAGAAATGTGCTCATCCTTTCCACTCAGCTACACAAGAAAAACAGATTTCATTTATGTTACTGCATCACAATGACAACACCAGTCTAACAGTAAAGCTAAGCTAGCTTTTAAAATCACTAATGTTACTGAAGGAAGTTGCAAAAGGGTAATTATGTGTATGACCAGTCACGTCTGAATTAAGATACAGTTCCACAGAAGGTCTGATTGTGTCTTGTCATAATGCTTGATGTGAAGATGTGACTTGTGGTCCCAAAATTATCACAGTCAGCAAGGATGAGAGAAATAATCAAGAAAAATGAATCAGTGAAGAGTCAAAGCCTGTAATAACTAATAAAATAAGCCTCTGAGAACTAAAAACATGGTAGTTTAAAGATCAGACTAATTCTATATGTTGAATAATAGCAAATTATATGCATCATATAAGCACATCTACACTCTAATGTGATTAAGGAGTGAGTAAATAATCTGGCACAGGACCTTCAAAATACCACTTAGCAAAGTCAGTCAGCATTAGGAGAATTGCCTTTTGTTACAAGAAACATCTCCACTAGTTTAGAAAGGTAAGTTGTCTACAAAGTATAAATAAGGCGCCAGGCACTGCAAGGCATAAAGGAACTATCCTTTTAAAGTAAAATGGAAAATGAAGTTGTTCCCAAGCTAGTTAAGATATATCTAACAACAGTAAACCAAAAACTAAATGTAACAATAGAATCTGAAGTATAGGTACAAGTTATGAAAATCATATTTAATTTTGCTATCTTGTGTAATATACAGAAGGCAAGTGAGGAGCAATAGTTTTTCAGTGGAGGTAAATATCAGGTCTGGAATACAAAGCAGGTTCACAGATCGCTACCTAGACAATAGTATCTCAGGACAGGGGAATAAAATCTTCAGTGTTGCATTGCCTGTGGTTGCACCTGCTTTTAGCGCTTGAACATCGAGTAAAGACTCTTTTTGTAGCAGGTCGTGCCTCAATCACCATTTGAAATTTTCACTTTCTATTGAAAAGCTAAACTAGCAGTCTAGTTTATTCAATAGAAGATGCCAACTGTAGAGCAAATAATTGCACCTGAACAGGCACAGGAGGGGGATGCAGGGAGAGAATGTGATTGCTAACTGTAGGAAACTTACTCAAAATAAATATATGATTTTGCAGAATATGATATAGTACTAAATGTTTTCCAAGTATTGGGTAAATTAAGTCAACTTTTTCTACCCTAAGTTTTCTGATCTTCCTACCAGGACCTTCTAGAGGAGATAACATCACATCACCTCCCTTCTCTTCACCTACATAACTTATTTAATGAACACATTAGTTTTGAAAGCAGTGATGTATTTCAGTATGCTTATTGTCTACTGCTTGTAAAATGGCTCAAGACATACAGAATCACAGGATCACAGAATCACAGAATGGTAGGGGATCGGAAGGGACCTCTGTGGGTCATCTAGTCCAACCCTCCTGCCGAAGCAGGATCACCTACAGCAGGCTGTACAGGACCTTGTCCTGGCGGGTCTTGAATATCTCCAGAGAAGGAGACTCCACAACCTCCCTGGGCAACCTGTTCCAGTGCTCCGTCACCCTCAGAGGGAAGAAGTTCTTCCTCATGTTCAGACGGAACTTCCTCTGCTTCAG
>Ga0065711_1001536_pt1 | contig 42455 bp, 21 predicted proteins | sample Hoacrofraction12_FD_59098 | JGI IMG/M metagenome (GOLD analysis project Ga0065711, IMG submission 59098) | Hoatzin crop microbial communities from Cojedes, Venezuela - Epithelial fraction 12 v2 (version 2) | ecosystem: Host-associated > Birds > Digestive system > Esophagus > Crop | place...
AAGAATGGAAATAAAAGCCCAAACCTGTCTCTACTATTTGTCAAAAAGAATACTGTGTTCTACTTGAAATCAAAGCTGTCACAGACAAGTTCTAACATCACTGAGCTTCAATTCTCCTGTTGTCAGTCTTGTTGATGTAGAAAACACTAGCAATTATCAAACGGAGTCTGAGTATATCAACTGGGAGTTTTAATCAATCGACTGTAAGAGAGTTTAGGAAGGAGAAACAGAGAAACAGGTTGCAGGCAATGAATGCCGAGTGCCAGTTTCCTACCTCAGCGCAGCCTACCAGACTGGGTGAAGCTTCCTTATAAGCATATTTTTCCCCACCACTGCAGGCTCAGCTTCGCATTCTACAGAAGATATACCTCTCTGCGCTGCTGTGAAAGTCAAACCCATTCACGTTCCATATCTACACTTATAAATGTCAAAATACACCCAGTCAACAAAAATTTATGTATTTGACTTCAGAAGATGAAAAGATGTAATTAGTAACATTACACTTATTTTATTACTGTTGCTTTGATTTAAATTGTTAGTGGTTTAAACTTCTTAGTTTCAGAGTGAATTATATAATTGTTTTTGTTGCCTTTTTATTGATTGTTTGTATAATTAGAATGCAGTAATTTACTTTATATCTCTTTAGTTTAATTGAGTTAATAATGTCTGCTGAGAAGCATGATGAAACACTCCTAGCTACTTGGCTGGAAAGCTGGGCGAAGAGCTTTCACTGGACAGAAGAACTTCAAAGGGCAACTTTTCTTCCAGAGCTGTAATTCTTCAAAAGTTAGTTTTCTGTTGAAATGACACAGCTGCTTCCGTATTTTTGTGCTTCTGTTATTGCTCTTGTGATAGAACATATTAAAAAATCTTTCTTGACATGCCATGGTTCTCCCTGATGATATTGTTATCACAAAACACTATCTAGCATATCAATAACAGCAAATACAAGCAAGGACAGTCTGTATTGAAAAAGAAAATCTTAGCTTTCAGTTAGTGTCTAATAATTGAAATTGCCTCCCGTGAACTCTATCAATACAGCCAGTATAGCACACCCATCTCCACTGGGGAGTAGCATTTTATCAACCCTTCAACTTTCCACAACCCAGCCAGTCTGGAAAAGACCCCACCTCCATGTGGACCATGTCAGGGAGGACAGGCTCACCTGGGGCTGGGTCCCACAGTAATGAAGAGCGTCTTCGGCTCCAGGCTGCAGATGAGGAGCACACACTTGCCAGCTGCTGCATGGCATGCCAGCCTCTCCCCCAAACTGAAATCCCATTTGGTACGTACCACTGGTCAAGAGATCACCTGGACGCAACTGCACCTCTGGGCCACACAGTCTTTCACACACAGCGAATAGGATTTGATTGGTCTGGTGTCATCGGCATACACTTATTATGGAAAAACAAATAAATGCCGTACATTGGGACAAAATATCTTAATGACAGTAAAATACCATCTCCTTTAGGGGTTCTGCCACAAAATTTCAGCTTAGAAACAGCCACCATGAGTACAGTAACTATACTCACCGGACAGTCTAAAAGCCTGAATCTTGACCTCCTCTAGAAGTTAAATACCGTAAATAAAGATCACTGTTCATAATCCCTAAAACTGCTAGAGCTACTCACCAGTAACTGAAAGAACTTGTTTAGAAAAGCCCAATCTCTTAACAGACATGTATCTAATATTGTCTGCAAAACGCTCAGTGAATGTATAACAATTTCCATCACCAACTTGTGGATAAATATTAACTGACTGAATCTTGATGTTTCACACAGAGGGAAAGTTATGTAATTGCCATTTTCCAGCTAGAATAACGGAGATGCTAAAAATAAGAAAACACGGAAGGAAAATGCAGTAAGAACCAACGTAGCCATAGAGGATTCTTCATAAAACTGCCTGTGACAGAAAAGGAAGTACCACATGGTAAAAATGCAATATTATAATTTAGCTGGGAAACATAGCACTAAAAATAATAATTTATGGATGGAACACTTCAATAAATGAAAAATCAGAGAAAAATGAAGCTACATGAAGGGAAGAAAAAAGTTCAGTATAATTTTTTCGTTCCAAAACAGAACCACTCACAGCACCTTAAGACATCAGTCATCGGTAACACGTCCGTCGTGCATCTACAGCTCACAAAACGCTCTGCTGACTCTGACTCGCCAGCATGGTTGGATACAGGCACCCCACGCACAGCATTGCCCGCATCCAGAGCAGTTACAGGCAACACTGTATGGCTGCTAGTAAGAATTCAGAATTACCCAATAAATGTAGTTAAGGTAGTTATTTTAGGTGACAGATGTTAGCACTTTCTGCCCCACAAACAGGGGTAAGGTTCAGAACTAGAGAGTGTCCAAGCAGAAAGAGGTCTGATAGGAAAATGGAAGAAAAGGAAAAACAGCCTGTAACAACTGGCAAATGAAGGTACTCAGAATAGAGTCATCTTAATCTAGACGAATCTGTTGTATGAAGCACCAAGCACAGTTTTACCTCTGAAGGAGCTTCAGCTTTTGAAACTCAAGATGCCCACGATCAGAGGCTGATTTACCCATTAAATGCAAGTGAATACTTAAGACCTGTATTCTGGCTCACTGCAATATTCATTTTGAAAGTATCTGTACAATTTAACCTTCCAGTGCCACAGCCAGCAGCAACACTTCCTAAATTAGCAAAAGTGATAAACAAGAGCCTCATTAAATCTTCCTCTTCCCTGTTTTTTTATCCCTTTAATGAAGCTCTCTGTCCTGCACCTCCTCTCATTTCCCTAATTCTCTCTTCATCACTGATTTCTTTATCCTTTGATATGACGGAGTCTCCTGTCATAAGTAATGACAGAGCTACGTTTTCTAGAGGGCAGAGTATGAAAAGGACAGGAAGGCATGTGTTCTTAAAACTGTGGCCCAGCAAGGCAGATGGCTCATTAATGTACCAGTCGTGCCCTCTCAGCAAGGAAAAAACACACACTCACTTACACAGAGGGGTCAGCCTGCGAGGCACGCTCCCTCTGCTAGCTTGAGTCTGGCTGCTTCTGTTCAAGCTTTCTTCTGTACAACTTAGGTTCACCTTTATGCAGCAACGAAGTGAAAGATTTTTTAAAAGATATTGGGACAGCTCTTGATGCACTTCTTACAGCTTTGAGTCTGAGTCTGGCAAAATCTGAAACTCTTGAGAGCCCCTTGAGATCAGCAAAAAAAACCCCTTGGTATCATGTTTCTTTGCAGACATCATTAACTCAATTAAACAAAAGAGAAATAAAGTTAATTTACTGCTTGCTAATTACAGCAAAAAAAAAAAGCTTAACACAAGAAGGCAACAACAAAAAACTAATGTAATTCACTCTGAAATTAAGATACTTTTTTAAAACACCCTCGACTTCTATCAAATCAAGTAATATTATAAGTGTATTGTTACTAATTATAGCAGTTCATCTCCTACAGTCAAAGACATACAACTGTGATGACCTTATATATTTTGACTAATAAAACTTGAAAGAACAAACACAGCTCATCAGATCAGTTTCCCCAACAAGGAAAAAAGGTCAAGACTACGGGCATATAGCTTTCCCTGCTATTCTATCTTTAAAGAAGGTGTCAAAAGCACATTGACAAAGTCTGACAACCACAGATGATCCCAGGAAAGGCTTTGTCACTTTATTTTTCTTCTTATTGTCATCTGAAGAACGGAAATAAAATTCTGTTACACCACACATTGCCCCATCAGGACTTCATCAACTATTTGCTAATGGAAAGTGCATTTCTCCCTGCACTGCTGCCCCTGGGCTCTCCTTCGCAGTACATTGGAAGCAGGTGAACTACTTCCACATTCTAATACCGCCGCCTTTTTACACTGGATTTTTTCCTTAAACAATGAGGTTTACTTGCAGTAGTCACTCTTCTACCTCTGTACCACAGAGTAGGTACTCCAAACCTATTTCAGCAACAGTAAGGACATAATGGCAACTGGATCTTTCCCTGAAAAGCTAAGGAGCGCATTATGAGGGAAAGAACAGGGAATTCAGGGAGGAGAAAATATCAAAGGCTTCTCCCATTTGAAGTTAACTCCTCAATCCCAAAATTGCCATTGGGCATCCCAGCATCTCCAGACCCTCATGACCGTGATGGAGTAGTGCTCTGTTTACTATCCCAGACACTGTATTAATTAGTATCATGCAGTCTGGTTCACAATGTCATTTCATACCTATGTTTTTCCAGATTTTGTATATCTTTCACACATTCTGCTTTTTGCAACTTCAACACACTTCAACTGAAGACAAATTCATATGTGTTATGCGGTCTTCAGCAATCATGGCAGTTCAACAAATCAAGCTTTACAAATTCTCAGAAATTAAGAGCCCTCTGCTGAGAGAGATCTCTGTGATTCCAAGGCCTTTAAAAGCTGAAAGAATCAGTCTAGTTGCTAACGAAAAATCCTTCTGAAGCTCAAATGAGAAAGGAAGAGAAGGTATCAAAGCAGAAGGCCTGCGTTTCTTACATGTGTTTCTATAGATCCCTTATCTGTGGATCAGATCTCAAGGGGCAATGCTCAGGATCTCCTGAGTTTCACTGAAACTGTGAAGGTTTCCAGCATTTTTCAGGAAAAGGCTGTTTGATTTTTTGGTTTTTATTAAATCAACTCAACTCACTAATAAAACCAGTCCTGTTGACCTTAGCTACTGCAGATCAGGATCCAGACATGTTGGTAGAACAGTGCACGGGGAAAAAAGCGAAAAATGGAAGTGAGTGTGCCTTCCCCCAAGGTCACCCGGATCCTGAGTGGATCCCTGCTGAGATCCCCCTTCCTAATTGATTGTCTTGCCCAGCGGGAACCTGCAGACTCTCTGCTAAACTCTGTAGACTTATTGCTGCTAAAAAGTGCAGCAATAGGAATGGGAAGGAATGGGAGCTGCACTTTTTAGCAGCAATAAGTGTTGTTAACAAGGCAACTCTGCCAAGAGGTTTGAAGGCGTCTGTTATTTTGTAAAACACTTAGATGGATGATATATGCACTGTACCTGCTCAAGTGTGTGCACTGACTCTTATGGATGTAATGTATCAAACCAGCAAAATTACTGCCAAATAAGCCCAGGCAGAACTCTTGAGCAACAAGAAAACTGATCTTATTTTACTCTGAGTTAAGGATAGTTGACTTTTTGTCTATTAGTGTAGCTTTTGATGTTATAGCATAATTAAATTTGAACCCAAAGTGCCCAACTTCTGCAACAAATGATATATATTTCTCTTTCTTCTCTTTGTGTTGAAAATATATCCTGGCTGACTGGAATCACTGTGGCAAGCTGTAAATGATGTATGAAATGAAAAATCCCTGCTCACTGCAAAGAAAGAATATAGACAGGGCTCAGCAATTGCTGCTGGGCTATGCTATTTGCTGAAATATTCAGTTCAAATGCAATCACACAAGCTTCCCAGTGCAGACACCGGGCAGCAAGCTGCATATATCATTTTTCAGTCTTATTCAGGACCAAATGACTAAGTGATAGCTGGCATGATAAATTCAGGAAAAAAATTACAAAGATCCTAAACCAACTTCAGTAGTTGGGGCTTTTTAATTTACTTAAATGACTAATGTTCAATTGTCTCTGTCACACTAACGCTCTGAACTTTATAAATTCACAAAGTGACACCAAGAGGGGCTGGACAGCTGGAAAAACTATTAAACAAGAAATCGTTTGACCACTCTGGAACTATTTGTAGACACTATTTAACACATACTGAACCAATGCCTCATTTATTAGGGTGTACTGTGATCAGGAGGGCTCTTTGAACATCTCTGACCAAAGTCAGAGGCAAAGACTCTCTCTATCCTATGGTATAGAGACATAGAAATACACCTATATGTCAGCACAAGTAAAAACCAATTTGCATTCCTGCACAGGACTGTTGGGACATCAGATATTTGTGTTAACTGTTGGGACTGAGGCTGTGATTTAATAATACAAAGACTTCTGCAGATTATGGAGTTCCTGCTAACCCACACCCCCCATTTGTTGTCATCCCACAGCTCACAGTCTCCTCCATTTTACCAAGGCAACTGAAACACAGCCATGCTGTGAACTGAATCAGAAATCTGACCTGACTTTAACAAACTCTGTCTAAAAAAGAAAAGAAAAGAAAGGAAAGGAGTATTTTTGGTAAGCCAGACAAGTTCTCCCTAAGCAGAGGGAAGGACAAGATGAAACGTGAGACCCTGAACAAGATTAACTTAGGGCAAGGCTGGGGCTCATTCTGTCGTTAGAAGTACCCCGGTGGATACCTAAACAGGACAAACAACTGTTTGGAGGAGCTGTCAGTTACAAACCTAAGAGCTGGGAAGGGGATTGGAAAGGCATGGCAGCTGTAAAGAGGGGTGACTGTGTTGGCAGTAAATCTGTGACTTCTGTCTCCTGTGATGATTGTAAGCCTGACTGACAAAATGCAGATCATGTAGCACCTATGGGGTTCCCTTTAAAAAATTTTATTCTTGAAGCCCTTCAAAGATCACACAACAAGTTGAAATTTGAGATTTCTTTCTGCCTCTGTGTTCTTCCTTCCCTCTTTTCCATTGAGCTGGCTGCAAAGGTTAGAAACTTGTCTCACCTCCCCTGAAGGCAATCAGCAAAAGGGAACCTCAGAAAAGGCTTTAAAATCCACATAGTTTAAAATGTATTAACTGTTAAACTTTGGTTTTGTTCAGACATTTTTTACATACACATTTTCATGCATTATGGAAGTTTGGAAATCTAGCTTTACTTATTTAATATTTAACCTTCCAGCCATATTTTTGACTTCTTACCCACTCTAAGTGGGTGTTAATTCAAACTAGTCAAAAGGGCGTGAACTTGAACAGAAGATCTCTTTTCCAATGTTATTTTCTCCAGACCTTTCAAAGATAAGGTTAGATATATGTGTCTGATCCAAATGTGATGCAAGCAGCTAATGGCCCTCAAAGCACTAGTATAGCACCTTGAGGCCAGAGTTGATGAACTGAAGGAGCAGGGAAATACGGATGTCTCTACAGAAACAGCAAAGCAGTCCTACATCAGAGCTGGTTATCTTTACCATACAGCAGGGAACACAGCACATATAAGGGGAGCTGGGGGGAAGGTCACCATGAGAGAAGACTACACTGTAAAATCTGCTTAAATCAATTATACCCTATGGATACAAGTCCAAATGACAGAAAACAAAGATGATAGATGCATCATTGTGTTAATCATCTCTTGATCAGGGAATGAACTCTGACTGCAAAAGGTATTTTATCTAAGGTCTTTTTCCTCGTGTCTTTAAACAGTGACTAGTATAATGACAGCACGGTCTGCAAATAAGGCTGCTGTGCATTACTCAATATTTTTCTCAATATTTTTGAAAAAATAGTCTCAATATTTTTCCTACACATTACTTATTCTTAGCATTGTTCTAACATCTACAATCCCCAGTCACGGGGCAGGACCCCACTGAGAAAACCAAGTCTAATAAAACAGCAGTAACAGGGAACTTCAGCCTTTGTATATAAATTAAATCTCTTAATGCTGTTACAGCCTGAAGATGAGCAGAACTCCATCTGTGCACGGCTGTCCGCATTTGTGTGTGACCAGTTGCTTAACGCCTGAGCCGTCATTTACTGCCTTACTGCAGCAGGGAGGGCCAGCTGGGAGCTCCCACTGCAACTTCAGCATAACTTACCCGGGAGATCTAAAAACCGGGATGCAGCCCCTGTGGCTAACAAATTTGGACAAATACAACCAAATGTTCTGAGAGGCTAGGAAAGTTTGGAAGAACGATTTTTGAACCGACTGCGGTGGGGACGTTACTGCCTTTGCTCATGGCCAGGAAACAGAGTTAGAAAAATAGCTGATACAGAAAGATGAACCCAAAGAAAGCTAGGATCAAATTTACATTTTGAAAGCAGAAGATGTAAAATAAAATAAAATAAAGATCTTTAGTTCTAAGATTCAACAAAAGAAGGAGACTGATTAAATTAAAATAATAGAAAATAAAGCGGACCAGAAAGGGACAGAAGCTAAGTCCAAAACAACCAGAGTACTTCTGTCAGGATGCTGCAGTGAGGCAATAACTGGCTCAGCCATCTCTCTCTCGAGTACCTGACACAGGGTGCACCTAATGTGCCATGTCAAAGATGTGTGTCTGGGGCTGTTATCTGTCTCTCTCCGTTTCTCCTCCTGCACAAGCAGGCGTTTGACAACAGCAATGCTTTTGGTGCTCCTTAGGACCTTGACAGGAAAGGCACGCCCCGTGGCTTCATGAACCATTTTGGATTTCCTCCCTCCCTGGAGACAAGCGCACTCCACATCCACAACTTACACTTTCATTAAACTTTTCAAAAAATACAATAATATTGTTGTAAAACTCAGAAGAAACGTACTACCTAGTCTCAAGATCAGACTGTTAGCTATAGCACTGGATACAAAAGGACACAAGTAAAACCCAATTTTAGTCTGATCTTTCTTCAACTAAAGATTTCTATTTACCGACAGAATACTTTTCTAATTGCTTACTCTCTTTACATGGGATTTCAAGATGTATTTGACACATTGGAGACAAAGGTCAAGGTTAACAAACATAACCTGTCTCCTGAATGCCACTGCCAGGGATCAGTAATTTTATCCTACCTGGCCCAAGAGTATGTTCATTTTGAATTCTAGTCTGAGATGCAAATATAAATGTCCTCGCTGTCTCTGCTGACCAGCTGTCTCGGGTGTCATCCCCACCCTGCTACACCTATCAGTCAAAAGATACATGGGCTCTCAAAAACCTGTTAGTGGCTTCCTCCTGATCACTGCAGGTGTAAAAGAGTTATTCTCTCTTTATACCTGCCAATTGGCTGTTTATCTTCAGTCTGATCTGTTCATTATGTATAGGTTATTGATTCTTTCATGTCAAATATTGTGAGATGGTGATATGATCTATACCTTCTGTTTGGTTCATGACTTATTTCACTAGCTTTCCAGATCGGTATACCCAACATTTGTAACAGTTATTTCTGGAGTGCAGGTCCAATGCATTCTGCAGCAAATCCCACAGTTCTGGTCCTCACATTCCTCATAGATTTCCTACCTGTGGGACTTGGGATGGTGCATGTCTGCTCCACCTATGTCGCTAGCACAGAATCAACTAAGGTTCTGCATCTGGGAATGAGAACATCCTCTCAGAAACAGCCACATCCATAGACTGGGGTTGGTTACAGGAGGAAATACAAATTAAGTGCAATAGCACATGGAGCCAAGCTAATCTTCATGCAGATATCCTTAGGGAACTCCAGAATGAAATGGCTGAGCTGAATATAAAAAAAGTTATCATCAACCTAAAATTAACTACTACTGTAGGGGACTTGTGGGGCATTGTTAATTTGTATTTATCCTTCAGAAAGGCATTGGGGTGATTCTGGAAGCCAGGCACTAGTAAGGTTTTTTTTAAAAAAAGTGCTGAAACAACTGCAACAAGAATAAATTACACATGTCAGCGACAAACAAGCACAACTCCTACAAAGGAAGATGTGTCACTGTCATCAATTTAGCACTTTGGGGATTGTAAACAAAACTGAATGAGGAAGAAATAGCAGATATTTATATGGACTTCTAAAGCTTTTGACAAAAGAAACTAGATCTTGAAGGCAAACAATGTCATAGATTTGATACTGACTTGAAGACACGAAATTATATATAAAGGAACAGTTTTCAACCTGAGAGGATTGAAATCTACTGGTTATTCTGCTTGTGGTTTTCTTAATTTATCTTGTAAAGTCTTCAGATTAGGAATATTCTTCTAAAGCACCTGATTAACAAGACCTCCCTCTCGACTGGAATATCCGTACGCTATCACGATTGAAATTTAGATAACGAACCTAAGATTTTATAGTTACTGAATGTTTGTGCTGGCAAGGACAAATGTCCTCTAGCTATGAAAGTCACCCTTCTCTTTCTGGAATTACAGTAGTGGTACCCTTTAAAAGTAGCGGGCAGGGGGGAGCAGATGGGAAATGTAAGAAATACTGCCAGTCATGAACCTAATAAACATTAGAAAGGAGTTTCCAGGCTGATTCTAAGTCCTGAACATTATGGCGAAGACAAATGCCTAGGTAAGAGCAAAGACAGAGACATCAGAGTTTGTCTAAATTTTTTTCTTTAGACTATTTTACTAATCTGATGATTTTTAGTTTTTCAGATTGCCCTAGGTGTCCGCTTACACATATATTGGCCAAAAGAGTTTGTGAAGAAGAAAGTCATGGATACTTTTATAAGGAAAGAACAGAAATAGAAACCTTCTCTTGATGTGAAAAGCATCCCCATTTTTAAATATGAACCAGGACAATGAAGTGATAAAAAGCGATATGACAGTACCATGGTCTCTGATAACATATTAGGCCATTTATGATAACTTTAGTCCCTTCTGCTTTACTGTCTATCAATTCATTTGCATAAACAATAAAAAATTAAACTTTCTAAATTATTAAAAAAAAATCCAAGAAACTTGTGCTGAAACATAAGAAGACATCCTAAACTCTGTAGTCTTCCGTGTCTCGAGCAGAGCAGAAAAGGTACTCGCTGCACAGAAAGAGCAGGGGAAGACTGCAAAGGCAAATCAAAAGTAAACCAGAGCAAGCAGCAGTAACTGTGAACTGACTGAAGGAGATAAACGATAGGGGTGCCTCTGGTACTGTTACCATTAATGCAGCAAAGAGAAGAAGATATGTCTTGGATCTTTCACTACATGAAACTATTCAATCAGCATGCCTGAAACATTCACACCAGCCATATGACCATGTTGCACTTACCAGCAATACTCACTGCTCTACAAGAGAAGTTTAAAACAGTCAGGAGTATATTTTGCTTCACTGGCTATGCAACATCAAACATTTCTTTAAAGCACTGTCTCTCACTCTATAAGCCAACCCTTGAGACAGACTAAGACCTTACTCCCAAAATAGGCAAAATATGGATGAACTGGCAAGCTGTTTTCTGCAATAATATTTTGGCTTGTCAACTCCCTCGGCAATTGATAGTAACTTTTGGAAATCAGCTAACTGTTCTTTACACCTCTGGGTTTAACGAAGATCACATATCAGAGCTTCATGACCAAATTAATGTAAGGTCTATCCTCTTCCCTAAGGCTCCTTCCCTGGCATTATTATTGCTTCTAATATTGTGAGTGTGGTGTGAAATGGCCAATTCACACTTGTGCCACGCTTTGCACATTGCCTGAACCTGCTGGAACATGATTTTCATAAGAATGATGAGAGTAATAAACATCTTCTGGCAGAGGCTTGCAAAATCTGAACACATTTTACTCACGCATTAATGGGCCATAAAACTCTTAGAGAACTGCAGGAGAAAACCAATGTACACACTCATGCATAAATTAAAAGAAGAAATGAGAACTCAGTGGAACACTACTCTTTTAGACATTTAGAAAAGGCATGTATAGCAGGAGAAAACTACAAGCATACTCAGTAGTACTCAATACAGTCAGAGAAATTAGAGGTACTAGTCTCTAAAACCAGATTATAAGGGAGAGCTCTCAGTGATCCAGTCTCAGCAGTTGCCTCAAGCAGATCCTAGGTTTGAGTCCTCCATGTGGGCTGCAGCAATGCTGCAACTGCAACCATGCAGGCAGAAGAAAGTCTTAAAATGTACTCTCTCCTACTGACTCGTTACATGGATTAGTTGTACTTTCACTGGATGACCAGTAGGGAGGATTTGCTTTGCTTCACTAACCTACTCTAAACCTTACTGGAAGGGTTTCAGATTTTTCACAGCCTTTAGAGAAATGCAGAAATCATTTGCATTTTTTTGGAAAACCAGACTGATGTCAAAGCTTTCCTATTGTCATCTCACTAGCACTGAAAATCATCAGAAATGTTAGAGATTACAACTACCTCTTTGCTACATTCTGCTGAATGTTTTATGTACCAAGGGTGATGACAGCATGGGAAGTCCAACGCCACAGTGTTCTCCATGTAGTCTCGGCTCCGTTTGACTTGCTTTTGGAAGAGCTACTGCTAAACTGCCATGGTCCTTCCAGAAGCACAGGTAACAGGAACTGTTGTCAGGCAAAGCTAACTTTCTGGGGTAAGGAGGTATCTGACAGCATTACATAGCTGGATTTCCTCCAGATCAGTGTTCAATCAGATGGATAACAAAATTACTGTGGATTTTCTAAAGCTGATGGATGAAATTCGGCTCTTATGCTAGAAAAATTCCACCAGCAGATCAGGAAGGTCTTAGTAACTTGTGTGTAAAACACAAGCAAGAGTGGGGAAAAGACTGCAAATTTTTTTAAAGTGAAAACTCTGATCACTTCTCTCCGTTATTCAGATTACCTACTTACACTGCCAGTGCAGCAAGGCAAGTTTTTACTTACCAAGGAACCAATTTGAAGCCTGAAATTATAAAGTAATTGACATTCTACATGCTGCTGCTGCTTCAAAGAGACTACGGCTCCTGGTGTTGCCAGCAGCATGTAGCAAGTATTTCCTGCATTTGCTGAGAAGCTCTGAACAGGCAGAGAAACACTGACTGGATGACGACTAAAGTAACTGGTGTAAAAAACACAGTTTTGCTACGAAGTTAGTGAAAGTACAATTGTGAGTGCACAGGAAAACAAGAGTGGGGTTTTTTGCTTCCTCATTTTAGGAAATTAATTTGGGTCATGTGAGTAACACTAATACTTAAAGAGAATGAGCTCTGAATCAAAAACAGTAAATGAGTGGGGAAAAAAATGGAGGAAAACAAATTTTTTGCAGTGAAACGAGGGTAATCAACTGGGCTTAACAAAACAACACGATATTCCCCATGCTCCTATTCTGTCTTAGAGATGTGGTGCTCAGCCACAGCCTTCCTTCATTGCTTCTGAACAGCTTCTAGTCCTTACTATCTCTGACGGAATTTTGCTTTGAGAGATTTGAACTACTAGTAACTAACAACAGGTCTGCTAAGTGACTAGTTCCTTTGTGTAGAGTCAAACCAACTGTGACTTCTTCAGTGAAAAGGTCGGTAGGACACAAAAAAGCTTTGTCACTTTTTTTATCTTGTTTGTCCTTGAACGTCGACTGTGTTGAAGTCCCGTACCAAGTTTCACAACAAGCACTGCTAGATGGAGGTACTCTTCCATGCAACTGTTTTCAAAAGTTGTCTCCAGCTGCCCAGTGGCATGTGTGCCACAGTCTCACACAAACTGTCAACTATCAACAAAATCTAGATATTTCATTGTACTTTTGGTGAGGCTTGCTGTGTCTGGTTTTAATTTATTTATTTGCTGTTTCTCTTGTAATAAAACTGAAGGCCATGCCATGTAGTAGAGGTGACAGAATGCATTTCTGTTTGACACTACCACGACCCTAAAACATGGGCTCTTTCATTCTCATGTGAACTCCTGGTCAAGTCTTTTATTTCTCTTTTACATAACACAGTATTTTAAGAAGTTCAGTTACGACAACTGTGAAATATTTTCTTTAGATCTATGAAATGTATGAGTAGATTTTGTCTTTCAGGGCTCTTTTCAATGTCTTTCTTAAGAGTGAAATCAGATTAGCACGTGCTTTTCTGAAGTCAAATATATCTCCCCTTATTGTTTCCAGAAGGGTTTGTGTTAGTTCAAGACAGTATTACAAAGAAGTAATTATAACTTAAAGAACTGCAACACCTTTGCAATCATTCAAACAACTTGGATTAACTTTTATTCAGTACTTTGACTACAAGGACAGTATTTCATTATTCTAATAACTTTCTCCAGTGCCCTTCTGTACTGAGATGTTGTGGGACCTTTGCAACGATAAAATTATCTCAGACAGTCAACATTTTCCCAGTGACAAGGCTTCACTTGCACTTTTCCGAAGTTTTATCTTTTTATTGCATCTTTTAAAAGAAAAAAAACCCAAAACAGATCTATTAGAAACCAATATCAGTTGAAAAGTAGAAATGTTGGCAAGAGTCCTCAGGAGAACCTAGTTTGTCTTCTATGGGGCAGAACAGCTCTGTAGTTTATGAGTTTTTCTGCTTCAGAAGTAATTTCCTCAGAAGCTTAGGTATCTACCTATGACCTACTGTCATAGGTAGTGTCATACACAGGAGTTTCCTGAGAATATATGTATGATCAAAAGTTGTCTAATGGCAAAAAAATCTCAAAACATGTTTTGAGATTTAGAAGAGAGAATTAGTTGGGTATGATCATGAACTATCATATCAGCATAAGGAAGAAACAGACTGAAAATGAAAAGGAGAAGGAAAAAACCTCATTTTTTTCAGCACATTTTTCACTTTTTTTTTGCTACTCTGTTAATATTTAATAATAATAACAACCATATTAATCATATACAGAGAGATTGTTCTGAACTGAGCTTCTCAGTTTCTTTGTCTTCCTACTCTGAAATATTCTGTCTCTGAGTCTCACACTCCATTCTCAGAACACAAGAAAGTTCTGTCTCATGGAATTTCCAAAAGACAGACATGTATTATTTACATCTGTAGCTACCATAAAAAAATTCCTTTTTTTCCCCCCCAGTATCTTTTTCTTCAGTATTTTCAGTGCAAAGTTTCATGAATAAGCACACACTATGAAAAAGACCCCTACCAGGAAATACCACAAGAAAGCAGGAAAGTCTTTTCATGTTAACTAACTATTAAGCATGTTTAGTCAAAAAAAGAAAAATCCCACAGGAATGCTTTTTGTTGTGGCATTCATTAAGAACAAAGGCATAAGCCAGTCTCTCAGGCAGCCCGTTTTGACAGATTTGAAACCCACGCAGTTTCATTAACCCTGGCTCTTGTGAATTTACCCAGTGCATTAATACATAGTGTGGTTAAAGACTATCCATCAGAATGATGGTATGTTTAAAACTGGATCCCAATTCCTTCACATTAAGAGGTTCCTTTGTATTGCAAAGTGTTCCAAAGTACAAAATGAGAAGTATCACTGCAAGTGGAGTTGTGCTAAAGTGCTTTTAAATATACACTTTAATTGCTATTCCTACTTTATCTGATCATCACAAGAATTACTGAATCTCAACACATTTGATAACATTAAGAAGCCTTGTGGTAATGAACCCAGGTAATGTGTCATCTGAGTCAGAAAGCTTGTCAAAGGGCAGTTTATTTGACCGTTAATATAACTACAGGGCAGTTAAAATATTTTCATATTTTCAAATTTGCCTGCTGTCTCGGTTTAAACTGGCAGCTAGCAGCTATGCACCAGACAGCCCCTCGCCGCAACTGGGATCACGCAGCCGCTCACTCACTCCTCCCTCCAGCAGTGGGATGGGAAAGAGAAGGACAAAAAGCAAAACTTGTGGGTTGAGGTAAAGGCAGTTTAAAAGACACAAAGAAAGGAATAATAATAATAATAATAGTAGTAATAATAACAATAGTAATAAAGCTTATGCAAACCAAGAAATACACAATACAATTTTTCTCACTGCCCGATGACAAGTTGCACAATCTGTCCATGAACATTGATCACAGAACTCATGGATTTGTGGAACTCGCAGATCCCTGCCCCCCTGCCAGCCCCCATCTATATTCCGAGCTTGACACAGCTGCCTGGTTGTGCTCCCCCCAGCTCTTGTACACCTGCTCATTAGCTGAACATGGGAAACTGAAAATAGGTCCTTGATTTTTTAGCAACAACTAAAACACCACCATATTATGAACATTCTTCTCATACTAAATCCAAAACATAGCAGCTACTGGGAAGAAAATTAGCTGTCTCCTAGCCCAAACCAGGACACGTCTGAAATAAATACAATGAAACAATACTCAGATATGCAGGGGTAATTTTCTCAGTACAAATGTCTGTTATTAATTTCTGCAGATGTACTGTAACACTGATACTTTAAATCCTATTTATAAATGTTAAAATAAAATTGTCTAGCTACTAATCGAACATCAGAATCAAATAGGCTGCAAACTACATGCACAGGTGTCAAAAGTACAAAAAGTGGTATTGAATAACATGACATACTGTTGCTTTGTTCAAGAACGGCCAAGCTGAATGGAAAAACTTTGGTTGCCCTAAACTATGTGTCATCACAGAGGTTATGCCAGTGGTTATGTAGGATCAAGACCTCAATACTGTAAAATGGTAACGCCAGCTCACAAACCAAGAAATACTATCTCCTGAGAATTGTAGGGACGGAGAAGAGTGGATCTCTGGCATCTATATAATATAGACAGACCTGTACTCACATGGCCTAAATTTCTTTAAAGTCCTTGTGTCTACAGTTTCCCATGGGCTCAGCACCTTTTAAGGTCTAGATAAGAGGCAATAGGTAATGTAAGGCACCGGGACAAAGTGAAATTTAAACTGTGTGAATGTAGACACTATTGAAAACAGGTGATATTATTATCTTCTTTTCACCTGTGTAATAGAAACATTTTCTATAGATTGTTGTTTGACATTAATGGATAACATATATGAGAAAGCCTGCTCCATCTGTTCAAGAGTTTTCTTATTATTCGCCCCAGAGGTACGAACTGAAAGCTACAGCATTTACTCAATATGGTTTCAGTGACTGGAGCCTGGGAAAGTGTAAAATATAGATATAAGAACAGCCTCCTGATAAAGAGATATGCTGGATTTAAAATACAATATGGACTAATTCTAACACTGTTGAGTAAAAGAATCTTCTTGCCAAGAGACAAATCAACAGAACTATATACAGGCACAAAACCAGCCCATTTTCAAACATGTGTCAAGTATTTTCTTAAGCTTCCAAACCTTGTAAATTTCAAAATATGCCTGAGGAAAAATAAAATTTACCACATATCACTTTTTGCACACTAAATTTGCAAGCCGTTATTTTTTATAAACTGAGATGTTTTTTTCAGACTCAGTAGTTTAAATTTTATTTCTCTACGGTAGATCCTGAGAGATTCAGGAAATACTTGAACTGACTTCAGGAAAGGACCACCCTAGGTCTGTATATGAACTATTCATTGTAAACAGGTAGAATGCTTTGGTTTTCTCTTTTTTTGCAAAACATCAGCAAGCAGGTTCTTGTTTCAAAGAACATATTAATTATTTACAAACATTTGCTGAATAAAAAAACAGTTCTCAGATTATAGTGATGAAGGTTTACTTCAGCACTTGCTCCTTGTTATTCCAGTCTACCTCAACACATTTTTTAAATAGGAAATGAGGACAGATCCTGAAAAACCCAGATGTACGGTAGCCTGTTTTTGCTTAGAAACCAGCCTGGAGAGTAACAAATGTTAAGCAAGGAACAACCAATAGAGATTTTCTATCCAGTGCAGAAATACTCCTTATCCTGTATGAAAGTCAGGATTCAAACAAGGTAAAACAGAGTTGCAGCAGAAGACCACACTTCACTCCCTGAGGAAAAGCACTTCATTGAGACTGGGAGGCTGCAAAGACCACAAGGAACTTTATGGCACTGCTCTTTGTATGAGCAAAAAGCAATTTGAATGGGACCAAGAATATAATTAAAACAAAATCACAAAAAACTTTCATGAAGCTATGAGTATTTGATCAAATCCCATAAAAATGAAAGGACATCAGCTGCCAGCTTCTCTCTGGCAAATCTCTTGATGTGAAGACAACAGCCTGAAGCAGCTTTACGAACCTGAGCTGTCATACTGGCAAATCACAAAAACACTATACTAACTTGTTATGAGTAATGCCTTCCAATTCACAACCTAAAATGCATAGTCCCCCAAAAAAGGACAGTATCTTACTTGAAATCTTTTGATTATTAAAAAAAAAACAGTGTCTCTACCCTATACTGTAGCTATTAAAATCTTCCAGTATTTGTCTGCATTGCCTCTCATATCTATGTGATGTTTCCTTAACATGTCATTTTCATTTTATTTTAAATGTTACTTTTATTTTAAACACTACTTCTATGACAGTACATATTTCTAAGTGCTGGCTGAGCAGTTTAAAGCATTAGCAGGTGATTGATTCCCATCATCAGGGGACTCACTCTAAATACATTTGGTATTTAAATAGGAACTAGCCATTGACTCTGTAATCCCTTGTGCCACACTTGTCCTGTGAAAGGATAATGACAAAAGGCTAGTACAGTATTTGTCAGGATACCCTCGTGTCTCCTCTATCCCCACAGGCAGTGACTGTAAATGTCTGTGACTTCAGGCAAGTCCGTGTTGTGTTACTGTGCACATTCCCAGAGGGAGCGCTGTGAAAGGACTTTGGCATTCATGTTAAAACAGAGAATTCAGCTGCCTTCCACAGGCACCGACTGCCCAAGACAAAATGACTGACGGGTACATGGAGAGAAAGCTGAAGAACATAAACATTCTGCAGTATGTTTGGTCACAAATTAAGGCCCTTTTCACAAGGGACTGAACAAAACAAATAACTGAAATAAGAGATATGTGCGTTGAGGCCTCATTGCTAGGTAAATGCAGTGATTCTGTGTTTCGAAACTTGCCAAATACATAACCTTTATTTTCTTTTTTTTGGTTATAAAATCTCATACAGAAGAGTTTAAATGTGAGATTGGAGAGTACTGATCTTGATACTGATGAAGTTTTGGGTTACTTGAGGCACGGCCAGCAGGTCGAGGGTGGTGATTCTGCCCCTTTACTCCGCTCTTGTGAGACCCCACCTGGAGTACTGCGTCCAGCTCTGGAGCCCCCAACATAAGAAGGACATGGATATGTTGAAGCGGGTCCAGAGGAGGGTCACAAAGATGGTCCGAGGGCTGGAGTATCTATCCTACAAGGACAGGCTGAGGAAGTTGGGGCTGTTCAGCCTGGAGAAGAGAAGGCTCCGGGATGACCTTACAGCAGCCTTCCAGTACCTGAAGGGGGCCTATAGGAAGGATGGAGAGGGACTTTTCACAAGGCTGTGTAGTGATAGGACAAGGGGGAGTGGCTGTAAACTAAAAGAGGGCTTATTAGGAATAAATTCTTCACCATGAGGGTTGTGAAACACTGGCACTGGTTGCCCAGAGAAGCTGTGGATGCCCCCTCCCTGGAAGTGTTCAAGGCCAGGTTGGATGGAGCTCTGAGCAACCTGATCTAGTGGAAGATGTCCCTGCTGATGGCAGGGGGGTTGGAACCAGATGATCTTTAAGGTCCCTTCCAACCCTTACCATTCTATGATTCTATGAATTTCTGCAGGCACAGGTGCCTTTCTGTTCCCTTTCAGAGAGCAGTTTGGTAGCTGAACCAATACAACATCAGGACATACTTGACTTCGCAAGGCTGAGCCATCTGGATCACCTCAAAGGTCTCTGAACTGTCCCCCTCAGGGTCACAGGTAGAGGAGGGCTCAGCACAGCAGGATGCAGGGAGCGAGCCTAAGGCCAGCACTGCCCACAGGACAAATCCAAGAGGATGTGCACAAAACCAGCTTGCATATATCAGGAATCATGAGCTTGGGAATTCCTGCCTCCGTTTCTAGCATCATAGAAAAGGCACATGCTCGTCACCTGAGGCACAGATAACGATTTCTGGGCCAGAGTCTAAACCACTGTCACTCTTTACCGTTGCCTGCCCCCAGTTGCTCCTCCTTTGTATACCACGCACTATTCACCTCACCTGTGCGCTCCACATCCCCTTCCACTGCACTCTCCTGTATTATTTACTGCCACTCCCAGTGTAAACTCCCATGTCTCATCTCTTTCTCCAAACACCTGTAACAGAGCAGTCCGACACAGGGAACGGCCTCTCAGCACCTTGGGGTGAGCCTCACTGCCATTACCACATACCTACCACTCAAACCCTCTTTCTCGCTTACCTGGACACCCCACCCCTGGCCTGTGCGGCTCCCTCACAACACGCAGCCTGCAGTACGGACACAACCAGCACTCATATTCTCCCTTGCACTTAAATTCTTTTATCTCTCTATCTTACTGGTATGCCTTTTTAAACTTTTAAAAGCTTTTTAACCTTAACTATACTAAATCCAAAACATAGCAGGTACTGGGAGGAAAATTAACTCTATCCCAGCCAAAACCAGGACACCTTTCTAAATGAAAATGAACTACAACTGCATAAACCTCTTCATGAAAGCGTTACACTTACCCACAGAGATGGGCTGTTTTAGCAATACAACTACTGTATGTACACAAGGCCTAAATATGGTAATTTTACAATATCAATGCAATCTCAAAAAACTAAGTACTCTATTAAGATTTAAAAAACCCAGTCAGCTGACGAATGACAGAAAAAATAAACAAACCTAGGCACCTCAAATCATGCACCCGAGCACCCCTCTAGTACCCCACTGTGCAGAAATACCAATGTGTTAAAACAGTACAACCATACTCAGTCTTGATCCTGTAAACACTTACAAATTTCTTTGTATTTTACATATAAGAATTTGAAGGAAAAAATCTTCCTTGTTAAAGATGCAAGCACATAGAGCCAGTAATGATTTTCATGGTCATTTAATACTTCTTTGTTATTAAGAATCATATCAATATCTGCCTTGAATTATGACTCACTATTAGCAAAATTCCATTTTATTTCCCTATAGAACACAAAGGCTGATGAGAAATTGCTTAAAAGACCATCTCCCTCAGTAGCTAAATCCAGACAGCTTGTATGACATTTCCCTGGGAATGCAAAGGAAAAACTGAAAAAAAAGAGTAAATTCACTTGGGGCCTCTCCTCTAAGCTATGAGCAAATGAATCCCTGTTTGTGGTTCGGCTGCAGACTTGGAGTACAGTAAAGTTGTGGGATTAGCAGAAATCAGGCATTACTGTCTCAGTAATGAAAACTTTACTTAGTATATTCAGAAGAAGAAGATGCAAGTAGAAAAAGTTTTGAAAAATATATTCTGTAACTTTAATCTGTCTGGTGTGGGTCTAAATATACACTTCTGGCCATTTTCAAAGAATGTCAGCATGGGTATTTACCATCTGCATAAAATTATACACAGACAGAACATGTTTCTTAACTAAAAAAAAGTGTTCTTATCATCCTTTAGATGTATTTGTGTTCTGTATTAAATGAATGTAACAAAATAGTTGTGAAAGCTCAATAAATATGCACACTTCTGATAGAAAAGAAAAATTCATTTCTGAATTAATACAGTAACTCAAGCCTGTGGAAGAAAAAATATTTCTTTGGAGACTGTTTTCTGAAGGACAATCAGCAAGTCATTACTTTTAAACCTCCAGAAAGTACTGTTAATACCGTATACAGCCGAATACTGAATGGCATAAATGACACTACAGAGAACAAATAGTAGCATAAAAAGCCAGCATTTACCAATTAGTCAGTCAACATAAAAGCGTACACTGTGATATGGCAATTACAGAAGAAGTACTTACTAGAAGGCATGTAAGAGGGATAAAACCAAATGAAAATGCTGTGCTAGAAAGTATGAGAAAAACATTTTAATAGGTACACCTACAGAGAGTAAAATATACACCAGAAGTATATAATCAAACACTGTTTGCTTAAGACAGCATACTGAACAGACCAAGGAAGAAAAAAAACAGGAACTAGTGTATGTAATCTGGCTATATAATAAACATAATGACTAGTGTATTTGAGATTTGCTGTTATTACCTCTAATTTGCTAGCCAGACTGTCTTTTCTCTAACTCATTCAGTATGTGAAACTACACTGGAAGTATGCAACATTGCAAATCCTTTTAATGGACTTCTTGGAAGTTTCTTCTAAAATCAGAAGCAGGGAACTCGGATTTTAATTAGTATAGCATAGGTGTCATATCTTTCCCACAGATTCGGGCACTGGTAGGAAATTCAAGATGACATTTGGTTGACTTGGATTTTTAGTTCAGGCTCTGTACCACTGAAAATATTTGGGTCACAGAAACTTTTTTCTGAATAGCAAAGAATTTCATTAGAAAAATCAGTTTTAAAATCTTCCAAATATTTGCAGTTAAGAGAAAACATATTTTGGCCATGGCTTTCAGCAAGCTAAGCCATTTTGAATTCTGCAGGCTTGGTATGTCATTGCAAAGACACATCAGATTTTATTATGTTGTCACGTTGCATCTCTCAGCAGCTCACTGACAGATTGCAGGCTCTTGATCCAGTTTTTATGCTTCTTTCCAAGCTTCCCTTTGAAAGCTCCAGGGCCAAACAGCTGTGGATACTGACAGCATTTATCTTCATGTGAATAAGCCTTTCACTGTTTAACTGACTCCTGGACCCTGTTTTGTGGAAGACCCACCCCATCAGTGCCACATCATACTTACATTATTCAGTTCCACCAGTATTTGGTTACATCAGTTCTTGATACACAAAGTCTGACACGAAATGTTGAGGGTGAATCCCCACATTTCAGTTAAAGCAGTAGTATAAGAAGCTCCTTTAGGTAAGGATTTTCAATTCTACGTAAAGCTTACTCTCATTCATGCTTTAAATGGTATCTACAGAAATCAACCCTCCAATATGCCTGTGTAGCCTATTTTAAATACTTCTGAAGTTGCATTCAGTTTACTGGCAATTATTTTCAGATGTCTTTATATGAAACCAGTGGGGATCATCTACACATCCACATTGATCTCTGCCTAAGAGACATCACCCTTAATGAACTCTGATCATGCAGGTTTTCTTACCCTGTGCCGTTTGAGTCATACGAAATGAAAGGAACACATTTAGATTTCAAAATTAATTTCAGTTTAGAGTCAAAACGTTACACTGTCCAGGCACAGGTAGGACTATTTTAGCTATGCCTAAAATGCAAGCATATTACAAGTTTAAGACACAATTTACCCTGAGCTAATGTCTCAGAGGTTTGTTCAACACAAATTAAGGACTAATACCTTCCCCATGTTTCTTTCCTTTGGGGAATACAGCTAATGTAACTACATCTAGATTATTTTTAAGCTCATTTCTACAGCAAAAGGAGCTGTATACCTCTCAAAGATCTTTACAGCACAATATGCAGGAAAAAAGAGGTCAAACTTCCTACCTTTTCCTTAGATTCCGAGGCCATTAAATGAGTGTGGGATCCTCATCCAAACTTCCTCTATTGATTAGTAACTGTTCCCAGGGAGATTTCACTTCAAAGGCACTTTCAGCTTTCCTACTGTGCTTGAGTTTTAATCAGAATCTAAGAGTATGAATGCTGCTATTAAGCTCCTGTTATACAGCCCTAGTATGTGCCACTTTAGCTAAGCAATATTATCACACTAATGCTAGCATTTACACTTCTGTAACAGAATATTGAGTTTGTCTGTTATTATAACCACCTAACGTTTTGAAAATAATTTTGCCAAAATTAAGCTTAAATTTAAAAAAATCTTTTAAAATGCATTAGTTTCCTTGTTCTTCTAAATGTAGTATAGCCAACCAAGTAATATTTAGCTTATTTTTTTATATTCTGTACATTCTGTATTCATTTTTTTTTAATTTTAATAGTTATCATTATAAATCATGCCAATTTGAGGCCTGCAGTATTTTGTGTGTGTAACCAAACAGTATCCTGGATAAAGACAACTTTAGAAATAAAGAGAAAATACTTGTGGTCAAAAACCGTAACTGAACTAAATTCTTCACCATGAAGAAATGTTTAGAAAGAGGCTAATAATCTCCACCCATTCCAATGGAAAGATTTCATCTTTGTCGGCGACACGGACAGTGGGATCGAGCTCACCCTCAGCAAGTTTACAGACAGCACCAAGCTGAGTGGTGCAGTTGACATGCCTGAGGGATGGGATGCCATCCAGAGGTAACTTGACAGGCTTGAGAGGTTGGCCTGTGCAAACCTCATGAAGTTCAACAAGGCCTAGTGCAAGGTCCTGTACATGGGTCGGGGATATCTCAAGCACAAATACAGGCTGGGTGGAGAATGGATTGAGAGCAGCCCTGACAAGTAGGACTTGGGAGTGTTGATTGACAAGCAACTCCACATGACCCAGCAATGTGCACAGCAACCCAGAAAGCAAACCATATTCTGGGCTGCATCAAAAGCAGTATGGCCAGCAGGTCAAGGAAGGGGATTCTGTCCCTCTGCTCCACTCTGGGGAGACCCCACCTGAAGTCCTGCAGTGCAGCTCTGCCGCCCTCAGCACAGGAAAGACATGGACCTGTTGGAGAGGGTCCAGAGGAGGGCCACAGAAATGATCAGGGGGATGGAACACCTCTGCTGTGAGGAAAGGCTGAAAGAGTTGGAGCTGTTCAGTCTGTACAAGAGAAGGCTGTGGGGAGACCTTATAGAAGCCTTCAGTACCTGAACAGGGTCTGCAAGAGAGCTGGAGAGGGACTTTTTATGAGGGCCTTTAGTGACAGGATAAGGGGTAATGGCTTTAAATTGAAAGAAGGTAGATTTAGATTAGATAAAAGGAAGAAATCCTTCACTATGAGGGAGGTGAGGCATTGGCACAGGTTGCCCAGAGAAGCTGTGGCTACCCCATCCCTGAAAGTGTTCAGGGCCAGGTTGGATGGGGCTTTGAGCAACCTGGTCTGGTGGAAGGTGTCCCTGCCCACGGCAGGGCAGGTGGAACTAGATGGTCTTTAAGATCCCTTCCAACTCAAACCTTTCTACAATTCTGTGACATTCACCTATTATAGAAGTGCCATTCTCAATGAATCAAAGGCCTACTTAAATGTCATTTCTTAACAATATGTTTTATAGAACTGGGATACTTGTCCTGTTTCACTAGCATCTTTAGTATCCTTGTGCAACCAACGTGTTCTGCCTGCTTTCCTTTTAACTACACTTTCCATTTTCATTATTCTTGAGTTCAACTACGCTTATGCAAAAAAATACAAAAAAATTCCAATAACAAAAGTAGTATGGCAAAGGAAACTCCTAGGTCTATCTCCCTGTAGTCACATCATCTTATCCCTTCCATAGAATTCCTCTCTTGCTCCTTCTTTAAAGAAGTTAGATTTCTTACCGTCACTGCTGTACTTCAGCCTATTTTTCACACATCTGATTGTTAAAAACCTCTTACTTTCCACCTGCTCATGGTTTGTTTATGTATGTTAGTACTTCTGCCAACATCGTAATTCATATCAAAAATCTCTTTTCTGTCCATAGCTTTATAGATCTTTCCACGTAAATACATTCTTTGTCTTCACCTCTACTGCTGGCTGATGATCAACGTGCAGCTTACATTGGCAACTTGCTGTTACACAGTAAGTTTCAGCAATTAGTCACTCCTCAATTACACTGAGGATTGTAACAAACAAGTCAAAAAGTTAGAACAGACACAGAAAAAGTTACTTCATTCACAGTGCCAGAACTGTCCCACAGATGTAGGATCCAGTCATGTCAGCAATACATTTTTACCCAAACATACAAATTGTCCTTTTCCTTTACCATCAGTGGGAAACAAACAAAGATGAACTCTTGGAGGACAATTTGCTTCTGATTAGTCAGAGTCCTTATAAGTTTCCACCTTCTGTGTTCTGCAATATTTTTCAGCTGCTTACTGGCATAATATTAAACTAATTCCAAAAAGGCCCAAAGAGTGTTTGTCCCAAAGATAAAAACCCGTAGACAACTTCCAAAATACATTACTACTCCCTTAGCTGAAAGTGTCTGTCCATGTTCATTTCGTGTGTACTGCAATCTGTTTTTTTCTAATATTTTAGAAGCTAGATGACAATTTCAGATCTTAAGGTGCAAATACAAATGTTTAGGAGAGACAAGGACCACAGCATTCTGCCAGAGCTCATTATTACTGCAGAATATTTTCCTTTTTTTTTTTTTTAATTATTTTCATTTTCAGAGCAATTCAGCAATTCAAAACTAATTCCCACAACTGAGCCCTTGCACAACTCTGAGTTCATCTAAAGTCTGAGTACTGAATGAGGGTGGAAGCGGAACTGTATATTCTCTCCAGAAACTATTTAGAAATCTCTTTTAAACTTAACTTCTTACCTCAGTTCTAAACTGCTTAACAGATATTCCATTTCTAAATAGCGGGGGATAGGGGGGGGATGACAAGTAGGATACAGTTTTGAACTTATTTACAGTCTTGGCAATACCCATTCCTTCTGCCAGAAGTTTGGGGCTCAATGTGCCTTCTTACAATGTCAATTTAATTAAGCAAACCATTCAATTAGGATTCATTCAGCTAGGATACAACATCTGTTTTTGTATATTTGGGAAGATATAAGAGTATCTTCTCCAACTCTTTCCTATACAGGCTATGACTACGCTATCATACAAGTTAAGTTTGAACTCTTGAATGCAGGGAGTCTGAATATATTTGAACTCATCTCAGAGAAAATGGCTTGGAATTGTGAATTCGTTTGGGTAAATCATTGGTTTCTCTCTGACATAAATTTGTATTTCCATTAGTAAGTATTTCACAGTACCTTCTATAATTTGGGTTTTTATCCTTCTGTTCTCCATATATTGTGGCAATAGAAATGAAAACAAGCACAGTTAAATATTTTGAAGGCTAAAATATGTAGCATCCAGTGATGCGAACGAAATCAACCTTAGAAATTACTATATGCATACATGTGGACATATATACACATATAAATGCGTGTATGTATGTATAGACAAGTAGAGAGAGAGAGAGATGTATATATAGGTGTTTCTGTGTGTGTGTATGTGTATATCTATCAATATATCGCCAAGCTAAATACTGAGCTAGTAGGTTGTATGTCTCAGATACCATGTACTTTATGGAATGTAATGATAGTATTTGAAATACTTAGTGCTTTGCAAGTCCTGACAAATAACATGAAAGCATGTTTTTTTCCTGCTTCATTAGAGATACTAGTAGTTAATGTTTATAGAATATCAATAATGCAGTTTGCAGTTCTGCATAATTAAAGACACCCTATGTTAATAAAATTTGGAAAGAGAATGCGAAACACAAGACATAAATCCTCTGATGCCTTTGGCCTAATCTTAGACAAGTTTAATTACAATAATGTTCCTGTACTGTACCTTACAAAAATATTTTTTTGTCACTTAAGCCTATCAAAGTATATGCCCATTTATGACATTTGTGAGGAAGCGCAAAAAAAATAATGGCCCACAAGTGGATACTTACAGTTTATGTATTACTAGAACACACATTTGCACTAGAAGCTCATGGAAATGGAGGAAGCTTTCTGATGCAAATATCTACAATCCATTATTTTAAAGATCTTCTGATAAAGGAAAGAAGCCAGGAAATTCAGAGACAGAAGTAAAAAGCCATCTTTATGCTGCCTTAGATTCTTATGCCTATACAGAGAGAAATCTTTTTCTGTGTTTTAAGCAGAATTTTCTACTGATTTCCTGTCCTGGGTTCAGCCAGGACAGGGTTAATTTTCATTGGAATCCAGGAAGGGACACAGCTGGGCGGGCTGACCCCACCTGGCCAAACAGAGCCGGGTATTCCATACCATGTGCCGTCATGCGGGGTTCCAGTGGGGCGGAGCGGGACGGCGGGAACTCACTCGCAGCTCGGGAGCGCGCAGCACCGGTCCGGTCTGGAAGAGCGGCTCTGTGGGTTGTGCGGTTTGTGTTGTGTTTTTCCCTTATCTGTATCTTTGTTCCCTCTGTTTGCTGTTCTGTTAAACTGCCCTTATCCCGACCCACCAGTTTCTGCCTGTTTCTTTCCATTCTCCTCTGCACCCCGGGGGGGCAGGGGCGGCCGCGTGGCGCTTTTGTTGCCAGCCACAGCCAAACCATAACATTTCCAAAGGAAAATATGTGTCCAATGGGGAAGTGACTGATCTGTCCCATGAAAAATGAAATAAACCGAGTTTCTGAGACTCCTCTGTAAGGATAACCTGCAATATCTTGGTATGATGTTTTGTCACTTCTTTGCAACACTACTGTTTTATTGCAGTGGACTATTACTATAGACAATAATTTAATGTTGCTTTCTGGATCATTAAATTAATTATAGTTGGGCAGCTCACTGTTGGTTTGGGAGTTTTTTGAGGCAGGGGAAAAAAGGAGGAGAACAGAGATGGTTTCTGCTCTGACCCTCTTTCTGCTTCTCTTGAAAGGAAGGAAAATAATTTGCACAAATAGTGCACCTGAAAGCCAGTACTTATGGGCTGTACTTTGTTCTTGTGGAGCTCAGTCTACAGCCTCCATAAGTCACTAACAAATATCAAACTTGGTATACTGAGAAAGTGTCCCACCTCCGAGTCACACAAAGCAATATGACGATGATAATAAAGAAAGGTGAGTACTGTAATAATGTCATAATCCCTCACATGCACCAACATCAAAGAGATAAATAATAGAAAATGTCAAAATAAAGAGAGATGAAGGTAGTTACTATGCAGAAGAGGGAAGAAATTAGGACAACAATCACGAACAAAAAGTGGTTCTTTTTTACTCATGAGTAGTTGAAAGAAATTTACTGAAGAAGTAAAAGCAAGCTGCCTTTTGATAACACACTTCCATAACCCTCAAATTGTACAGTAAGTTGTCTGTACAGGTCCATGTTCCTGTAAGTTACGTCGTCATTCTCACTTTCCTAATTTCCTCTTACTGTTTGTTACACTCATTTATTACATTTGTATTAAGTTAGCCTTGATCTACAACTGAATCTTTAAGTCTACCTCCTTACTGTCACTTGCAGGCTCTAAAATCCAGGCTGTGTGATCTTGAGGTAAAAACTGAAGTCTCCAGGACATTTGTACGCTGTCCACCAAGGGTTAATTGGGACTTTGGGGCAACACCATAACAAGAACATGATCAATGCCAATCGAGGCCCATGGGATGGGAGGGTGTATTGAACCCGAGGTTACCTACCAAAGTGATTCCACAGAGGACAAGATTAAACTGGGAGCTTTTTTGTCTGAGTAACCTGTCAAGGTTCAACCTTATTGATCCACAAAATTAAAATCTTACAGTAATGTAAGGATAGCTATTAAAAATTCACTCCATTAATTCTGGGCGAAATTTCACCCTTGCAAGGCTTAAGGATTTAAAATAAACCCTGCTTAACAAAGCAGGACATGGAACTGGGAAGTAAGTGGAAATACAGTGAAAAAAACTAACAATTAATAAATGAGAAATATTTAGCAGATACAACTCCATTCTGCCACAAATTTTTTTACAACAGTGAGGATCTTAGCTTTTTTAATAGGTGTAAGTAGATCTATCAGAATACTGGAATTTTTGTATTTTGAATAATGTGCAAATAGAAGAAGAGGTAGAGATGACAGAATCACTGTTTTGGGTCAATGTGAAATTGCACCTTTTGCCAAACAAAAGGTTTTGAATCAGTCCGACTAACTTGAAACAACAGGAGATTAGATCGATGTTTCTTAGCTGATAATTTAAATGGCAGATGTTTTTCCTCTTAAATGTAGGTCAATCTTCAAAAGGTGTTACTTTCAGAAAGAAAAATCTATATATTAATTTGAAAAATATTAATACAAAGCTTTTATAATTTTTCCCATTTCTAATTTCCTGAAACTATACATAAATTTGGGTCAGATTTAATACTAGGTTGATATCCCTAAGACTCTATTATCATTTTCCAATTTTACAATTTAATACCTGCTGAGGAAGAAAATTCACTTAACTGTACTTATGAATGGGCAATGAAGCTATGCCTTCCAACATTAACTCTGCCTTCCTCGCCTGCGTACTACTCATAGATATTCTTGCTTTCCAAGAAGATACGCAATTGGGATAGAATACAAAATTCAGATTAATTAACCTTCTATATCCTAGGCAGTGCTACATACCTTTTCCTGGTGCTTTCTCAACATAACCAAGCTGAAGTGATTACAGGTTGGACAGTGGGAAGAGCAGTCTGTAATTTGTGCTGCTGCTCCTTGCAGCTTTGGCCCAAACTTACACATGGCTGCAAAAGCTACTTCTGTACTGTCTCCAGCTCCATCCCACAGCTCTATCTCTCTACAACAATGCAGCTGCTCTGCTCCACCTTAGGTATGTTCATCAAAACAATCTCTTCTGTGTACTGAGTCTTCAAGCTGTACAAAGAGTATACAAAATCCTCACCCTGTTCCAGGAAGGAAAGGGATACGCAGCAATTAATGTTAAGCTTGTACCTTCACCTTCAGTGAAAATTTAGCATAATGGTTTCTTCCTTCATAACGATTTGTCAATATTGTTGGAAAGCCAGTAAGATTTTCAGTGATTGCCACGCAAGTGATACAGGATAAATTTGTAAAACGGAAGTTAAGTTGTTTATTGGTATTTTTTTCTTTGTTTTCTAAGCTTTCCCTGGATGAATACGGGTAAGCTGTTGTTTTATGCAAGTGCTTTCTTGTTTTTTTCCTTATAACATGATCTCTTATCAAATACAAATCACGGTAATGTCCATTAGCGCCGCAAGACATTTTCAAGGATGACTCTAAGGCACTCATACAGTTACTGAAAAAAACCCACATCATGCAAGCCTTTTGCGCTATTTACATGAAAATAAGAGTTATGTGAAGGAATTAAGTTCACAAAAAGATGATATTGAGCAACAGAAAGTAGAAGTTTTTTGTTGGAAAAATGAATAATACCCAGACTATATACCCTCATTAGCATGCTTTTATATTACAAAGCTTAGTTATTTTATATCCTTGAAGCAAAGCACATATGTTTACAATACAGCACTCAAGAATTTATTGGGAAATGTGGTTTTATGTTTAGAGGTTTTATACTCTCCCTGTGCTTCCATTGTTGAAGTGACTGAGAAGAACATTAGTTTTGAGCTAAATGTCCAAGGGAAAAAATATTTCCTCAAAGAACTAGGTCGATATAAAAAAGACCAAGACTTATAGTGTGTTTGAACCGAAACTGTGGAAGACAAAACAGAGGTCGACGGTCTTTGTGAAATGTTTCCAACTCCTGTTTTTTACAAATGAAGAAACCCCAATAATTGCTGTAATGATTCAAATTCTGTATTTTTCTATATAATCACTAACCATCATGGACCTCAACATTCATTCACTGAAACAGAGAAACGAATTGAGTCTTTGGTGATGTTGACTATAAAAGAACATTCAGATGGACTGCTGAAGAAAAGAGAAAGATACAAACTTTCTGATATATAGAAAAACAGAGTGAAGAAGAGAGATTTTCAACAAATCACTTAATGCCACCCAATCTTCCAGTCTGCAAAGTACTGGCTTTTACCTGTTCTTTCATTTCAGAGTTTGTGAAGTACTGTATCTGTATAACATATTGCAAGATCACAGAATCTTAGAATGGTTTGGGTTGCAAGGGACCTTAAAGACCGCCTAGTTCCAACCCCCCTGCCATGGGCAGGGACATCTTCCACCAGACCAGGTTGCTCAAAGCCCCATCCAACCTGATCTTGAGCACTTCCAGTGAGGGGGCAGCCACATCTTCTCTGGACAATCTGTTCAATGCCTCACCACCCTCACAGCGAAGGATTTCTTCCTTTTATCTAATCTAAATCTACCTTCTTTCAGTTTAAAGCCATTACCCCTTGTCCTTTCCCTAAAGGCCCTCGTAAAATGTCCCTCTCCAGCTCTCTTGCAGACCCTGCTCAGGTACTGGAAGGCTTCTATAAGGTCTCCCCACAGCCTTCTCTTGTACAGACTGAACAGCCCCAACTCTTTCAGCCTTTCCTCACAGCAGAGGTGTTCCATCCCTCTGATCATTTCTGTGGCCCTCCTCTGGACCTGCTCCAACAGGTCCATGTCTTTCCTGTGCTGAGGGCTCCAGAGGTGGACGATATCGCATAAAAGAGTAATGAAATGAAATTTATCTGGCATGGCAAAATTTATTTTACATATTTTTTATATCCCAAACATTTACTCTTTATTGCTGGAAAGCAATACTTATTATACTTCAGAGAGAGATGAGAGGGGAGAAGTGAAAACTGCTGGAATGGATTCAATGAAGCAAATCATCTCAAAGTATTTGAAAACCACATTAAACAGTGAAGTTTGAGCTAGCAAACTGCAAAACATTGAATGCTTCATGTGGGTCAAAGATAAGATGAGGAAATTGTGTTTCGGCAATGTAACATTTGTTTAGAGATGGAACAATTCAGTCACCAATGAACACCATGGCAACTTACCAATTCTACCCATCTCATTCTTTGTTTTCTTTTTCTCTGCACTTCTTTCATCTCTCTACTTTGCCCTCTCAGCATTCCCTACATGCTGTTCAAATATATGTTTCTTACACAAATGAGGTGTGTCTTTAGAGAAACCATTTGTGAAGTGCTTTATGGCCACAGATGTCAAAGCACTTTACAAAGGAAAGCAAGTATTATTAGTGTTCTGATCATGCAGAGGGGGGAAATGAAGCAGGCAGAGGTTAACTGATCAAGTAAAAGCCACACAGCAAGCCAGTTTCACTATCAATAATAGAGTGAGAGCATTGTGTAACCTAAGACAGTGACATCCATAGGACTCCTTTTAATCACTTGTACAGTCTCATTTCAACACTGTAGACAGCAAAAGCAGAGGTCACCTGAAGAAGATTCAAACATTATTCTGGAGGTACAGATCTGCTTTGCAACATTCCCCCTACTGAGACAAGCAGCTGTCATGCCCACCTCCCACGACGTGACACGAGCAACTGTGTTATTCCACAGCATCCACCTAGACTCAACTGCATCTGGCCTCTTCTTAAGCTTTGAAAAAGAAAATGCCCCAAACCAATGTTAATCACTCTTAGTGTCTGACTAATACTGATAACATTTGTCAAAGTGTTTCCGCGTTTGCAGAGTTCTTACGGGAAATAGAACTGATCCCCAACACACACTGACTAAAAATTATTTGCTCACTTGAGGTTTCAGTTGAGTGAAAAGATATGTTGTGGTAATGTAATACATTAAAAGGAGTCATGTCTCCCCTTGATCATATCTCCATTTGAAAATCAAGTTTTATCAGCACTAGAGGAAACTTCTGAAATTATAATATAATATAATTTATCATATTATAATCTAGTGCTTCAGAATTTTCTCTCTATTACATCTGTCAGTAGTTTTTTCCATAGTGCAGTTCATTCACATGAAACACACAGNGCTAGGGAACACGTCTCTTCCTGACATTAGAAGTACCAGTAGCAGCGATGCTAAAAGTTAAATCAAGAACTGCACTCTTGACAGGCGGGAGAAGTGAGCTTTTGAATCTTTAAGCAGCCTTATTTTTACTCAAAACATCTATATATAAACATAGGCAAGGATTACAAAATTACTTTTCCTTAAATTGAGAAAAATACAGTCTAAGGTAGCCTATACCAGTCTGATACTAAGTTATCATATCAGCTATTTCTTTTTATTGAAGGAAAATTTCACATGTAGCTCAAATGAACTGGGTACATCGCACTGAAAAGAATACATTGCATAGCTCATAACTCATAGAATTGCATGTAAAAATCAGTGAGAATGTTTCAGTTACTACAGCAGTCTTTGTATCCCTCCCATAAAGTCTCATGCAACTAATACAATATTCCATCCTAAAAGTGTCAAGATAAAAATGCAGACCTAGAATTCTGACTTAGAGATTTCTCAAAGCTGAATCCCTCTTCTCATTTAAGCTCTGCATTACCTGCAAGCTTAGCCCTATGTTGATCTAAATAACCTATGTTGCATTGTTTGGAATTCTGTCACAAATCTGTACGATTCTTCGCCAATTTTTGTTCTTCTCCAGGCATGGCATATCAGGCTAATGAAGGAAGGCTTGTATACTGGGAAAAGATTTTAATTAATTGCAAGATTAAAGTATTGTCATGAAACAAATGAATAGTTCTCATGAGTCCTCACTAGACTTCCAAATCAGCAGTGTCAAGCAGAAGCTTGCATATCTTCAGTGCTTCAGCTCAATTTCCCAGAAAACACGACCCAGCAGTGCATTCTACTTGTACTGTTACCAGCCAGCATCCTGCAGAAACTATCATGTGGGCTGCAAGCAGACTCTTAACCTACTCCTTTTCTCCATGCATTATGACAAGAAACAACACAGTATTCTTCATTTAAAGGTGTACTACACTTGAAAATACAAATCTGGTTACAAACAATATCCAGACATGTTGTTTTATAGTAAGTTTACTCTAGCTACATTGTAATAATTCCCAGAATAACTTTTTTGGATTTGCACTCTCTTCCTGGATATATGCCTTCTTCGTTAATATATCGTTTTTTACCATTTTTTTACATCCATATTTTACATGTTTAATCACTAGATGCATAACTCAATTTGATTGCAAAAGGAGAAAGAAAAGCATTTATTCCAAAGAAACTGAAATAATTACATCAACTGTGTGACAGAGGATGTTTATGAGAAGGAAGGAATTTGGGCAGTTGGCTGGGAAACAGTGGAGCTAGTGATTCACTACTTGGTATTTTTGTCAAGGGAGTGAGAAAGGTTGTATCAGCACCCTCCTTCAATATTTTGAGCACAAGGAGAATGATATTAAATTCATAGCAAAGAAATTAATTCATCATTTCTTCCCTACAACACATAAGCTACAAAATAAGCAGTAACAATGGAACCTGTATTTTATTTTCTTTTAATTATCTCTAAAAAGATCAGAGAAGCTCTTTGGTTGGCTGTGTCTGCTAAATCTCTCAGCTGTGAAATAGTTAAGAACAGCGCTTGTGTTAGGCTTCCTTCAGAAGCAGCACCCATTGCGATGAAGAGGGCAGCACAGAGTATCATTTTCTTGAAGCTACCGTTTCAAGCTGTCTGCAGACAGGCATCAACACATCTGCTTAGGTTCATTTGACATTTTGAAGGTTATCTTCATAACCATAAGGGCTAAAGGCTTAATTACTTTTGCAATGAAAGCTTAGATTCTGAAGAACTATTATATGGCACTTTCAAAATGAACTATAATTATGTAGCAATTCAGGTGACCGCATAATCACATTATACATTGGTCCTTTACAAGATGCAAGGCATATGTAAGGCTGTAGAAAAAAATTGGTGGTGTCTTTATAGGTAGGTGTGTGCGTGCCCCCCTGACACACATCAGAAACAGCACAGGACCACAGAGCTAAGGACTACATTTTGCAGCGTATACATACAAGTATGCAGAGCAAAACCGGCAGATCAGGACATCTCTTGTGTATTTCAATGTGAAAGCTCAACTTTCTACTATTGCTGCATTTCCTAGGGTATTTAACAGAAACTGCTTCTGAGGCTCATTCTTTGGAAACCTGGCAAGACTCAAGAGGACTTTTCAGCTGTTTCATGACAATACTGTAATTGTGCAATTAATTAAAATCCTCTCCTCAAAATAAAACTTCTCCAGCATGTTCCCCAGCTGCTGAGTTTCCAAAGTATAGTAGCAGACTTTGCCCAGCCTGTCTGCTGGACCCCCAAGCCCTCATGGAACTTTTCTTCCCTCTTCCTATGAAGACCTTTAGGTGTAACAGTTTAATATCAGTCAAGGACTTAGGCATGTGGAACACACTCCAGAAACCTGTACACGCGTTCCCTACCAACCTCCCCCAGGAGCAGTGAGACAGATCTCCCAAGCATTAAGAAGACTACTTCTACAAAGTACCAACTCCATGGCTGACCAAAGGACCCGTCTGGTCAACTTGCATATATCACTGTGAAGTCCACTAGAGTTTTTCACAGTCATCGGGTGTCCCTGAAATTTGGTCTGTGATGGGAACCAAGCACAGTAAGTGTGGGTAATCAGGAAATTCCCTTCAAAAGCACGCCTTTTATCCAAATTGAAATGCTAATGCAGGTGCACCCGTTTGGATGCTAAATCATCTGGGGCCAATTTGAGGTCCTGTGCCTAATGCAGCACTTCATGTACTTCTTCATGAGTACCATACTACAAGTAATAAACTTTAATAAGAGGAAAAGAGACCAAACTAGGCTTACTGTGGGATAAAAGCAGGTACTACTTCCAAATCTGTAAAGAACACAGTTTATTCCAAATTGCAGCCTTGAACTTGTGCTCTAAGCATACTTTTAATAAGATTTTTTTTTTCTCAGTATTGATCATGAACTAGTATACAGGTATTCCGGTTATGAACACACAAAAATAAATTTAAAAGTGAAAATTTTAACATTTTCTAGACAAGTGAAGAGGGACATACAATGGAAAGTCATACAACCTTATTCTGAGAAGTTTCTAATGTTCTTGGTAGCAGAGAAAACACTATTGACTTTGAAAGCTATCATCTCATATTCCCTCAGCATCAATCCAAATGCTCCATAAGGAATTAGGTCTGATGCTAACAAGCCACACTTCCTGAGTCTGTTAAATGGATTACTAGGATCAGCCACACTCTTATCATACAAGCCCATGATCTTTCAAGGGGTTTTTTTTCATATTAAGGTAGGGTTTTCTAAAATTAACACCTATAGCCCAACAGGTTCTCAAAAATCCCAAAAGCCGACTAAATTACTTTGTCTTAAGTTGAAATACAAGAAAGTATGGAGCAAGGAATGCTAGTTCTTTTAATTCTTATAAGCACTCTTTTGTTCTATATGAATGTTTCAGTCCTATATTTTTATACAGCCATGATAAAATTACCACAGTCATTTACAATATTTTAATAAGTAATGGTTTTCAGTCTATTTTTCTAACTAACAAACTCATAAATGACATTAAATTTACAAGATACTTTCCTGAACTGGATAGTAATCTCTTTCTTAAACTGGATATATTTCTAATCTTTAACTTTTCATTTACTCATAAAAATAAATACCTGAAGAGATAGTGATGCAAACTCTTCTTTACCAAAACACTGTGTAAGGTTTGATTCTCTTAAACTGCACAGATTGTTTAACTTATATATGTGAACTGTTACACAGACTTACAAAAAATTGCAGTTGTATGTAGAATTAAATAGATGTTCAAATTTTTGGAAGTTTCCACCTCCTGGCTGGACTTTGACTGATTCTTTCATTCTGCTACAATATTAGCAGAGCAATTATAATAGCACACGAAAGCCATGTAAAAGATTGAGAGGAAGAAGATCAAAGCAGACTCATATGTAAGATAAGATGGAAAGCTTGTAAAGTTTTGTGTGCTCTGATCATTCACCAGTATTCATAAATCTTTCAACAAATTTTCAGCTCTTTTTAATTTTGTGTATTCAATTAATTTCAATAAAATGTGTTCTAAACGCTGCACAGGCATCAGGAGGGCGCAGGAATACTGAGCCTGAAGCATCTTCAGGGAGGATGCTCAGTGTGCAGCTGAAGAACTACCAGACTTCTTGGTGAAGCCATAACACTGCTTTGTTATAGGTGTAACAGGAAGCAAGAATTACATATTAGCACATTACATTTCAGAGAGTATTCATTTTTCTATTGTGGTCAAAGATAGGCCTTAACAGATAAACACAGGGTCAAAACACTTTAATTGACAGTGTATTTGATCAGCTATGATATCAGTGTTATGTAATATCCTTTAGATGCAACAGTCCTTTTTGGGGATTTGCTCTGTGATTTTGTTCTCAGTACACTCCCTCCTTCAATTTCAGCTAGCTTACACATTACGCTGACTCTTGGGTTCAAATTTCCATTGCTTCTGTCCATTTTTACTTCATCATTTCTGTCCATCAACTTCCCCACCACTGGTTCAAGAGCCTACATTCCTCAACCAAGAGCAGAACTTGTTTAACTTCTACATTTAAATAAGAACCAGTCATTTACAATTTCATATTGACATTCCAGTAAGTACAGCATGGAATTCCTACGCAACATCAGTCATACCCTTGAAAAGAGCCCCACGCTCCCTCCTACAGTATAACTCAGTAAGATTCTGAGTACCTCCTGCAAATGCTAGATGTCTTCATGATGTTTTGAGGGAAGAATTCTCTATTATTCATGGGGCTGGCCTTAAACACAATTTGTGTTTTGTATACTTTGCTCATCAAAATGAAATGCAACTTCGCTGGAGGACAGAGCACTCCTCTTTTATTTGTAAATTGCCCTATTAGTCAGGTATGATTTTCTTCCTCATCGAATAAGAGCAGTTCTGGACCCCAGCTCCCATAGGTCATGGAAACCACCACAACAGTTGCTCAAACTACGGTGTGTTACCAGCAATGGCTCAAGGGAGGATGGAAAGGTTATCAGGAAAAATGAGAAAAATCACAAGGTATCAGGAAAAGTAAGAAAAATCATAAGATTTCAGCTTGACAAGAATCCTTATAAACCATGTTTATTAACCATAAAAGCAGTAAATTTGTGTTAAAAAAAACCCCACACAACACATCAAAATCAAACTGCTGACTTCTAAGCAGACTCTTAGATTATAGAATTTACTTTCTTCTACATAGAGGTGGAAATGAGTGTTGCTTTTCATGATTCCACCTTAGAATATCTAAGCCCTAATGTGACCTAAGATGTAAGCACTCAGAAGAGGTGGACGAATGTACTGCTAACGGGAATGAGGAAATTAAGCATACATGTACCCTACGAAAACTAAGTTAATGCCTAAAGGAAAGTTTTGCCTTTGGGGTAAAATTCCGTAAGCTTGGAAAGGGGCAAGTACAGGCTCCAGACAGGCTACAAACAGAATGTGTGTTTCAGCGATGTAACTGCATATCACTGTGGTCATATTCTATAGGGAAAAAAGGCAGGGAGACCTATCACTTTCTTCACTTCACAAAATCCCATCTATTAGAACTTCATAATGCCAGGAATTAGAGCAGGTGACAAGATAACTAGGGACACTCTGTGATTCCCAGGCGAAATATTGGTCATTGCAGTGGGTGGCAGTTGAATTCAAGAAAACCTATTTTGCACCTCTACTGAATGAAACCTTAGATATCAATATTTAAAGAGCATAAAAATAAAGTAGGATCTGATCATAGAATCATCATTGTAGAATCGTAAGTTGGAAAAGACGTCTAAGATCATCATCCAACCATCAATATGATCATACCAGGTAAATTCCTTTTATGCACTAACATAAGTAGAAAGAAAATAGAAATAGCAGGATGTGCTAGAGAAGACTCAACTGTCATTACAATGAATGCAATACACAGAATTCTAAATTACTACATTATTACAGACCTCAACACAACCTGCTATCTGATTAGAAGGAAACAATAAAGCCCATTTCAAGAAAACTGTGGTTAGAAAGTAGCTTAAGATAAAATTCTGGAAATTGAATAGTTAGTTTAAGTAGAACATGAAATTATACAGGTTTAAGGGCTTGAGTTATGGCCTAAGACACTCCTCTCAAATTACTTTAGAAGAAGGTTCTGTGATGAGCATGTCCTCAATTCCAGTAGGTTTTAGAATTGCTACCCAACCAGGTCTTACATGAGTATACGACAACAAATGCCTCACTAGCAGTTCAGCTGGTTCAGTATAGCAAGAAGCAAATGAGAATGGGGAGGCAGCTGTACTAGTGGTGGAAAAAGTCTTGTAAAACCTTTTGAAGGCAACAGAGATAGGTATCAATTAGCCTTTGAGAGGAATGTATAGCACTGTTACAGATCTAATGAAAGTACCAACTACTTAAAAAAGAGAGAACAGACCAACAAAACCAATTACCTATGCAGTAATAGGATAGAATTGATGTTGCTCTTATGAAGTTACAATCTTTTTCCACCTAGCAAGGCAGGTTTTTTATCAGCACTAACGTCTGAACATTTGAAGAATATGATCTCTTCTGATATCTATCTGGAATATGAGATGAAGGAAAGCTGCCTTTGGATGTAATATGATCACCATATCCTAGAATATCCAGTAGCAGTCATGATCTTGGGAGGTAAATCATTAAGAACATTAAGCCCTGCTACTGAAACGGTTTTATTCAGGCAGAAGCTATTATGATAACATTGGCAACATCTTGTCTGGTCTTTCTTGGCAACCTGGAAACTGGATATCAGCTTGTAACAGAGCCAAGGTCCAGTGAATAAAGAAAGCTTCTGCCAATGTTTCTGGGACTTGAAGGAAAATTTAAGGCAGTAAAAACAAACAGAAAAAAAAACATGCTTCAACCTAGTGTGAAGAGTTGCACAATCTCCCACTTTTTCCATGAATCGTGTTGGCTGCCTCCTCTTTAAACAGGGGCTTTTCCCTGTGGCCTTCAGGCTGAAGGCACAAAGAGTTGAAGATCACAAGGAATGACGTTTGTAACTGCTACACTATCCTTCGCACATTGCTCAACATCTGCAGGACCACAAAAGGATCAAAAGGCAGAACCCCATACAACAGCTGACAATCTACGAATTAGATCATTACAATTTTCGTAGGTAAATAGCTACATTGGACCTCTTTTGCAGCACGACAGAGAAAAATTTTGAAAAGGACTTCCTAAAACTACACTTACAGTCAAGGTAACAGAACTCTGGAATGTCTTCTAAGTAACGGCTTTTAATTCCCTGCAAATTTAGAATTGAAATATTTACTATATTTCCAACTTAAACTGCCATTTTTGCAACGAGTTACTTGAAAGTTTGGTTCCTGTAAATTCCATATCATGCAGTCTGTGGATGTTTGGAGCAACTAAAACATGCCACCACCCGGAAATAAACCTGAGTTTGCTCTGTGTAAAACCTCATTCTTTCTGCACTAACATGACTTACTGTTTTTTCATTAGTTAAAAGGTCAGCAGACATGCAGGATGCTCTGTCCAGTGACGCTGAACAACACAAACATACCTTTCTCTGAAGACACAGAATTGACTTGTAAGGTGTCTCATTTACCGGTGTTCAGTGAACCAGAAACATTGTTTTGTTAACTGATGGATATTGACATTTTTACCAACGTCCATGCCGATGTAGTTTCATAACAGCCCACATTTACACGCCATTACTCACTTGCAACAGCATGTGCCATAACAGCCTTTTGTCTCTTCCTCTGCTCCCCTCAGTGAGCTGTAAATCATGTCATTAAACAAGTGCTTTCAAAGCACAGTGATCTGTCATGATCCAGTGAAGATACCAGTTATAATGTGGGCACTCAATCTGTCAGAGCTTGTGGTGATGCATTCTAGAGTGAGGATCACCATGTTTTGCCGCCCATAAGTATTCGATGACAGAAGTTAAATGATAATGTGAATTCATTCCTGAATCATATGGATATATGGGACCATTACTTGGATTATTCTGCAAAAAACAGAGGGTTCTTCTCAAACTTGCTTTCCTCCTTTACCATGAAGCCTATTTAATTTCTTTTTAAAATACAATTCCATCATTTCATATGTTCAGATTAGATGAATTATTTTATTACTGTAAGCAATACAGATTCTTTAAAAATAGTAATTTCTGGATTTATTTTTGTAACATTATATGCAACCTTGCAACTGACAAACACTCCAGATATTTTTTATGCATAAACTTGGTGGTGAGAAGGCGTTGGACAATTTCCTTGAAATAAATAAAACTATGCCAGCAGGAGTCTTTCAGAGACTTTTTTAACCATCTCATACTCCTGTCTCTCAGGTCCTGATGCAGAGGGGAGGGAAACTGCTCAAAAGCATCGGTTCAGGTGAAGGTCCCATTTAGGTGGGAACCACAATGGAGGATGGATGGGAAAAGAAGAATTAAAGCCTCTTTGATTTTCATCTCCTGCTATCCCATTAACCTGAGTTTCGTCAAGTCCATGCATTTCAGTTAAAAGAAAGAAAATTAAATGCCGGAATAAGCATAAATTGCATCTGTTCCATAGTACAATCTTAGTGTATCATGATAATGTAAAAGGAAGTTAGGTTAGAGTGTATCCAGTGATACTATTTTTTCTACCGTTATACCTTAAAACTGTGCTCTGAACATGAGACGTTCTGCTCTGAAACATGCATAATTGTCTTTTATCATGAACCCTGTTGAAAGATAAAATAACTCAAAGTATTTGGATTTATAAGTAATAAAGGACATGCATTGAAATTAGATGCTGAAAAATTGTTTCCATTCAAATTCTATTTGGTATAATGCTTAATTCTGTTCTACAAGCCACTACAAGGTGTAAAAAAGAATATGCAGCAAGTGTAACAGGAATTCAGGATTGGGGGGGCTGATGTAAGAAATATTTAATTATACTAATTGGATTTTCCAAATCCTAGACCTATAAAATCTCATGCATTGTGGAATTAAAATGGAAATACTATATAGAGTCTATAGACCAAGGGATCCAGCAATATAGGGTATTTCTTTCAAATAACACTATAAAAATCTACTCAAAATTATTATAAAATTATTTTGAATACTGATAATTACTAACAAACTAAAGTAAAAAAAAGCATTACTGACAGATCTTATGCCACACTCATTAAAACTGTGTATTACTGGAGAGTCTATTTTGCCATACAGAACAACTAAGACACATTTTAAAAATATCATCTTCTAAAATTTAGATGTGCACTAAATTACTTCTGTAGAGACACCAAAAAATAATTTTTTCAGACATTCCTCTGGCAAGAGATGAATGCATATTTTTTTTATGTTTCGTGCTGGAAGTTCTCATTAAATGAATTTGGGCAATGATATAATCCTTGCAAAATCATGATTATACTTCACTATGAACTTCCTGTAAATTCTTCATACAGTCACTTGAATTTTTTTAACTTCCATTTTCACAGAATCACAGAATCACAGAATGGTAGGGGTTGGAAGGGAACTCTGTGGGTCATCTAGTCCAACCCCCCTGCCGAAGCAGGGTCACCTACAGCAGGCTGCACAGG
>Ga0065711_1028262_pt1 | contig 42452 bp, 26 predicted proteins | sample Hoacrofraction12_FD_59098 | JGI IMG/M metagenome (GOLD analysis project Ga0065711, IMG submission 59098) | Hoatzin crop microbial communities from Cojedes, Venezuela - Epithelial fraction 12 v2 (version 2) | ecosystem: Host-associated > Birds > Digestive system > Esophagus > Crop | place...
AAAAAAAAAAAAAAAAAAAAAAAAAAAAAGGGTGCAGTGGTGCTTTGCTGCCAACATCTTTTCTAAGAAGGCCAATTTACTAACTGTTTTCTTGCCACATAATTGTTTGTGCATACTCAAATAATATCTCATATTGATGGAGTGGATAACAAATATTCTCAAAGTTTCTGGAGCCTTTTGCTTCAATGTCTGAAAAACATGAGGTGATCTCAAGCATACCTCACAAGCTGGGAAAATAAACAGCCTAACAGAAGATTTTCTTATCCCAACAGAGCATTTATAGACATGATCTCCGAATCTACAGAAAAACACCGTGCATGTCTATTGTCCTCGTATCATAAAAGTCCCATAATCCATTGCTCTATGAAGTTACTTCAATGACTTTTTGTACGGTAGTCTACTGCAGTGACAAGTTTTCTTTTTTGTCAAGTTTTGGGGAAATACACACTATTTAAATCCATGAAAGCAAACATTGAATAGAATTGCTCCAGTTGGAAAAGACCTTTCAGATCATCGAGTTCACCCATTAACCTAACATGGCCAAGTCCACCACTAAACCACGTCCCTAAGCATCACATCTCCAGGTCTTTTAAATACCTCCAGGGATGGTGTCTCTGCTGCTTCCCTGGTCAGACTGTTGCAATATCTGACAACACTTTCAGTGAAGAAATTTTTCCTAATACCAATCTAAACCTCTCCCAGTGCAACATGAGGCCACTGTCTCTTGTCCTATCGCTTGTTACTTGGGAGAACAGACCGACAGCCACATGGAGAGGAATCATAAAAAGTAAAGGCATATACACTGTTTCAGTATGAAGTTTTAGATTCTTATGTAGAAAAATATCATCAAAGAGAAATGCAAAACATGACTTCATTTTAACTTTGTCTTTTTCACATTGTTCTTTCAAAATTCACACCCATCTCTTGCAGCATATATGCTGCAAAGTAATAAAAGGAATATACAGAAGATAGAAAGTTAACAATAACATGATGTGTTAAACTCTTACCATTTGTATGGTTATTACATATGCTTTGGATGCTTGATTGAGCATGAAAGCAGGAAGGAAAGAATAAAGCATATTTTTTATATGTACAGGGCTAATAGCATGCTGCCAAATGTTTAACAATTTTAAGGATATCAAGGTGTTACATGCCAGTGTTTTAAAAATCTGTTAGAAGCTGTTCTCTGATAGACAGAAACTGTATGTGTTTACCTGTTTTGTGATAAAGGTGTTGACCTAGTGGAATGTATTTTTATTATCTTTCTGTCTGCTGGAAGAAGAGTTTGTAGCATGGTTGCAGCATCAGTAGACAAGTTCCCCATTGAATTTATTTTGTGATTACAAGCAGAGCAAACTGAAACATTTTTTTCTGTTCTTCCTAGCAGAAAATTAAACAATGTCACAATTTGGAATGTATATGAACTGACATTTTCCCAGTGGCTTTTACCAGAATGTAGTCATTTAGGCAATAAAAATTGCTAACATTTTTCATAAAATTTGCTAAAGTACAGATACACCGAAAGCTAGGAAATGGATTCTAGATATCCATAAATCCACATCTAGTGAGGAAAATATTAATGCCAAAAAAGGTATGTTTTTTTCTACCTATACTCCCATTCATTGTAAACACTACTGACAGAAAGCATGATTATATTTAACTTACATGAATTATGAAATATATCTTTAACGAAAGAGATCAATTTGTCCATGACACACAGATGTTTTAGGGGGGAAAAAGAGAGTTAGGATTTATGCAAATATCATTCTGACCTTACAGCACTTATCTCATTGCTGAAAGTGTTTTCCCAAAGGTGGAGTCATTTACGCGGTGTGTGTGATACTCCGATGTCCACACATTGTATTGTCTTTATTGCATATTTCCACAGATATGGGTGTTAGGTGAGAATTCCACAAAGCTAGCACACCGCTTAGCAAAATCACAAGGACTATACGCTCTTACAGAAACAAAGAAATTACTCATTGTATTCTGATTGGTTCATCGCGTTATACACTTATCTTAAAGGTATACTCCTTCCTTACTTAACTACGCATGCTCGCATACTGAGGGGGGAGCATTCTTTCTGGTTCTGATTTGAGCTGCTGGTCACAATCTCCTCCTGCCGCCTTTACGCTTTTCCTAGTCCCTAGATTTTTGTTAACTCCGTGCTTCTTTGGTAGCTTTCCAGCTTTGCATGCCTTCTGGCCAGGATGTCCCCCTTCTATCTGTCAGCTCCTCTTCAAGGGCATGATAGTTAGTCAGGCATGCATTGTTCATACAAAGTAGTGAGGCCTAAATTAAACAATGTCACTATGACCTAAGCACTGCTGACCTATATTACTATGACCTAAGCATTACTATGATCTAAATATTTCTGCCTGATATCAAAAGGGCTGATTAGTCAAAAAATATGCTAATACAGAAAGCTCTAAGAGTTGGGAGGGGTGTTGTTTTGTTGATGGTTTTTTTGAAGGTCCTTGGTATTTCTACTAACCTGACATTCTACTTAACATGACATAAGGGACTTCAGGGCTCTAGGGTGACAGGTTAAGGGATCAGGAGTACAAGCAGTGTTCTCCTCTATCCCTCCAGTTGCAGTGGAAGATGAGGGAAGAAATAGGAGTCAACAGATCAATACCCAGCTCCAAGCCTGGTGCCATTTGGGGTTCTTTGATCATAGGACAGTTTACATGGCACCAGACCTGCTGGCAACAGATGGGGTACACCTGTTACAAAAGGGGAAGAGGATCCTAGCTCAGGAGTTAGCAGGGTTCATTGATAGGGCTTTAAACTAGATTTGAAGGGGGAAGGAGATAAAACCAGGCTAGCTAGTGAAAAGCCTGGGAGTGGTAACTCAGCTGCTAGTGGACGGTGTGCTAGTGAGGACCTTCATTCTGCTGAGTCAGTGAGCATACGGAACAGGGAGCTGTGGAGCAATGGTGCAGCTTCATCAGGGGTTCAGCTCAAATGCCTTTATGCAAATGCACATAGCATAGGGAATAAACAAGAGGAGCTAGAGATGTGCACACATCTGCGGGGCTATAATATCATTGGCATCACGGAGAAGTGGCGGGACAGCTCATACGACTGGAGTATTGGGATGGGAGGATACAGGCTCTGTAGGAAAGACAGGCAGGGGAGACGAGGAGAAGGTGTCGCCCTTTATGTCAAAGATCAGCTGGAGTGCAGGGAACTCCACCTGGGATTGGATGAGGAGCCCACGGAGAGCTTGTGGGTCAAGATTAAATGCAGGGCAGGGACTGGTGACATTACAGTGGGAGTCTGCTACTGGCCATCAGATCAGGACGAGCGAGTGGATGAGACCCTCTATAGGCAGATAGGAGAAGCCTCACGTTCAAAAGCCCTGGTCCTCATGGGGGACTTCAACCACACTGGCATCTGTTGGATGTACAACACAGCAAGTCACAGGCAAACCAGGAGGTTGCTGGAATGCATTGAGGACAACTTCCTCCTCTAAGTGATAGAGGAGCCAAAGAGGAGAGGTGTGATGCTGGACCTTGTTCTCACCAACAAGGAGGGGCTGGTGGGTAAGGTGAAAGTCGAGGACAGCCTTGGCTGCAGTGATCACAAAATGGTGGAGTTCAAGATCCTTAAGGCAGCGAGGAGGGTGAGCAGCAAGCTCGCTACGCTGGACCTCAGGGGAGCAGACTTTGGCCTCCTCTGGGATCTGCTTGGTAGAATACCATTGGATAAAGCCCTAGAGGGAAGAGGGGCCCAAGAAAGCTGGTCAGTATTCAAGGATCACCCCCTCCAAGCTCAGGAGCAATGCATCCCGACCAAGAGGAATTCAGGCAGAAATGCCAGGAGGCCTACATGGGTAAACAAGGAGCTCCTGGCCAAACTCCAGCAGAAAAAGGAGACCTGCAGAGGATGGAAGCAAGGACAGGTAGCTTGGGAGGAATACAGAGAAATCATCTGAGTAGCCAGGGAGCAAGTTTGGAAAGCTAAAGCCCTGACAGAATTAATTCTGGCCAGGGATGTCAAAGGGAACAAGAAAGCCTTCTGTAGGTATGTCAGTGATTGAAGGCAGACTAGGGAAAAAGTGGGCCCTCTCCGGAAGGTTACCCGGGATGAGGAGAAAGCTCAGGTGCTTAACGACTTTTTGCCTCAGTCTTCAACAGCAAGTGCTCTAACCACTCCGACCAGGTTGCAGAAGGCAAAGGCAGGGACTGGGAGAATGAAGAACTGCCCAGTGTAGGAGAAGACCAGGTTCAAGACTACCTAAGGAACCTGAAGGTGCACAAGTCCATGGGACCTGATGAGATACATCCATGGGTCCTGAGGGAACTGGCGGACGAAGTTGCCGAAACACTCTCCATCATATTTGAGAGGTCATGGCAGTCTGGGGAGGTCCCCACAGACTGGAGAAGGGGCAAAATCACCCCCATTTTCAAAAAGGGAAAAAAGGAGGACCCCGGGAACTATAGGCCAGTCAGCCTCACCTCTGTGCCTGGCAAGATGATGGAGCAGATCCTCCTCGAAACCATGCTAAGACACATGGATAACAAGGAGGTGACTGGGGAAAGCCAACATGGCTTCACCAAGGGCAAATCGTGCCTGACCAACTTGGTAGCCTTCTATGATGGGGTTACGGCATTGGTGGACAAAGGATGGGCAACTGACGTCATCTACCTGGACTTGTGCAAGGCATTCAACACTGTCCCGCACGATGTCCTTGTCTCTAAATTGGAAGGACATGGATTTGACAGATGGACCACTCTTTGGATAAGGAACTGGCTCAATGGACGCACTCAAAGAGTTGCAGAAAATGGCTCAGTGTCCAGGTGGAGACCGGTGATGAGTGGTGTGCCTCAGGGTTCGGTACTGGGGCTGGTGCTGTGTAACATCTTTGTTGGTGACATGGACAGTGGGACTGAGTGCACCCTCAGCAAGTTTGCCGATGACACCAAGCTGTGTGGTGTGGTTGACACTCTGGAAGGGAAGGGAAGCCATTCAGAGGGACCTTGACAGGCTGTAGAAGTGGGCCTGCGTGAACCGCATGAAGTTCAATGAAGACCAAGTGCAAGGTCCTGCATGTGGGTCAGGGCAATCCGAAACACAAGTGCAGGCTGGGCAGAGAGTGGCTTGAGAACAGCCCTGAGGAGAAGGACTTGGGGGTACTGGTGGATGAGAAGCTCAACATGAGCTGGCAATGTACACTTGCAGCCCGGAAAGCCAACCATATCCTGGGCTGCATCAAGAGAAGAGTGGCCAGCACGTCGAGGGAGAGGATTCTGTCCCTTTACTCGGCTCTCGTGAGACCCCACCTGGAGTAATGCATCCAGCTCTGGAGCCCTAAACATAAGTAGGACATGGATGTGTTCGAGCGGGTCCAGAGGAAGGCCATGAAGATGATCAGAGGGCTGGAGTACCTCTCCTACGAGGACAGGCTGAGAGTTGGGACTGTTCAGCCTGGAGAAGAGAAGGCTCCAGGGTGACCTTATAGCAGCCTGCCAGTACCTGAAGGGGGCCTACAGGAAGGATGGAGAGGGGCTTTTCTCAAGGGTGTGTAGTGATAGGACAAGGGGGAATGGCTGTAAACTAAAAGAGGGCAGATGTAAATTAGATATTAGGAAGAAATTCTTCACCATGAGGATGGTGAAACACTGGCACAGGTTGCCCAGAGCAGCTGTGGCTGTCCCCTCCCTGGCAGTGTTCAAGACCAGGCTGGATGGAGCCCTGAGCAACCTTATCTAGTGGAAGATGTCCCTGCTCAAGGCAGAGGGTTTGGAACCAGACGATCTTTAAGGTCCCTTCCATCCCTTACCGTTCCATGATTCTATGGTTCTATGACATTCTTTTCAAATCCCCTCTTCACCAAGAAAAAAGAATTATTAGCAGATTATTAAGAAATTACAAAATCTTCTCCAAAAGTTTAAGAAATAAATGTTCTGAAATTAAGAATTTGAAGCATTATGAAGTTGTATGTAGTATTTTGGCAATGATTCAGCAAAGCAGTTAGGCAAGTAATTCAGGGAGACTCGAGTTTGTTTAAAAATGAGTATGTGATTTGTAGTTTGTACTTTCTAGACATGCAAATGTCATTGTAGTGTAGCTGTACAATGAAAGTTGCTTTCAAGTATTCCAGCATTTTAAAGGGTTTTATCAAGTTACATAAAATAATGTTCTGTGTAATAAGTAATTTTAATGAATATGTTGTTTAATTGTCCTTTATAGCTTTTCTTGCAAAACGGATTCCATAGTGAAAGTCCGTGCTCCAAATCTTCATAATACAATCCTCGTTCTTTCCAGATGGGAAATGAGAAAAATAGTGTCTATTCATTGATAGATTAAGGAATTCATAATGTGTGGTTTTGCATCATAAACAAGTGGAATCTTGGCTTTTCCTGAATTTTGACTTTAAACCTGCCTGTCCCTGGGGAAAAAATATCCAAACAAAAAAAACCCCCAAAATTCCATCAAAAGAACCCAAGTCTGTATTGCTTTCTTTTTAAGGTTAGCACTTCCGTACATATCTTGCTAAAGTTCTCCAGTAAGGTATTGATTGCAAATTATGATCTGCCTGTAGTTAAGGTAAGTAGCTTCAACTATACAGATGGTGGCAAAGGGAAATAATGGGGAGGTGTAGAAAAAAAAGTGTCAAGTAATCTTACTACTATTAAGAGTGGACACAGTAGTGAAAAATGAAAACCAGTAGAGTTTATAGAGGAGTAAAAAATTCACATTACCGCTTTAAAACCATGAAAAAAATATTTTCTGTGCATTACTATCTTATTCTTATCTCAAAAACAGTGAAGAGGCAGAAATTCAGGAATACTACTATGACAAAAACTGTCAGTCTGACTATATTAACTCAGTGAGTTGCATTCTCAGGCATACAAAGACAAATTCTAATTGACGGTAAATGAAACAACATCCTGATAAACGCTCTGATAACAGTGGGAGATTAGAATAAAATTTGCTTCCTTCCATTCCCTTGTATCCATCATTACCTCACATGCAAGTTCTCCCATCTAAAGGATCTGCAAAGTACTATAACAAAATGCTTGCCCTTATCAAGATGCGATCTACCTGCTTATTGATTTTACTTGGCCCACACATACAGTAATTTTTTGTCTCCACAGATAAACTTTGCAGATAGTTGTGCAATGGAAGGTTGCGGACAAAGAAAATATAGCCCAGTGTGCTATATCTTTTACAGCCAGCATATTATAAGGTTTTTGTGCTACTGTCCCTGTGCTATAAGTATTTTGTTGTGATGTGAGTTATCTCAGTTTCATGGTAAGCACCACTGAACTCCAGTGGTATGAAGGTTTAGCAACAAAGTTAGGATAACTCTCGGCTGAAACAAGGCTGGTCAAGCAACAGACTGACCGAAGTTGCCTCGAGGTCCTTTTTAGTGCCTCTAATAAACAAGAGGAAAAGAGGAAATGCTGCAGTGATCGCTATCATCACAGCTTTCCTGCTACCAAGCACCCTTTCCCTGCAGTTTTCTCTGTCTCAATCCTTTCACTGTTGATTAACACTTGTATTCTTGCCATGTCCACTGTGTCCACTGTGTTATGGAGCTCTGTCCACAGACAATAGAAAATGCAGTTCCTGATCCCAACTTCTTTTCAGACTCCCTCAAGAAAGGAAGATAAAATCATTGACCTTTTTATGTTCTTTTTACAGTTGGTTTATATATATTGCTAGTGGATATTATCTTGCAGTTTCTGCACCAAGCAATTATTACTTGGCTAATTTCTTGCAGGTGTCACAGAAACATTGATGAATGAACTATTATCCCATTTTGGAGGATGAATCTCCTCTTACATAGGAATAATGATTTTTTTAAAGAGAAAAGGATGAAATATTTCTATCCTATCTTCTGTTTATTTTTCTGAATCAACTGTTGCTAAAATCGACATACCCACTTCAGACACTTGTACATTCTTACTTACCCTAATTGTTACCTGTTGAGGTCTTCTTAATGGACTTGTGGCTGCTAGTATTAAAGCACCAGTACAACTTTCTATCCATCAGTTTGTAGTTCTAATCTATAATGAACAACCAGATTGACCTGGAGGGTAACACTTTAATCAAAGCTGAACACACTAGGCAAAGTATCAGACAAAAAAAGACACAAGATAAAGCTAGTGAACATTCAGCTGGACAAGCCCGAGTGCTGGAGAACAAGAGGAGTTTTATGTATTAATAACTCACCTGATCAGAAGTGACAGTCTGAGACTTTGTTGTGGAAAGTAGGAAGTTTGGAAGAAGAAACTGCAAGAGAGAAATAATCTTGTAGGATGGCACAAAATTCCCCAATCAACCAACAATTCACACACACACACACACACACACCCCTCCCCATATTATAAAAGGATTCCTAACATCAGGAGATTAATAAAATTAAGGTTTAATTAATCCTTGTTTAAACCTGGCACAAATGGAAGAGATGGACATTCTGACATTCTAGCAGTGTCATGCTAATTATACACCCCATAGAGATTTCACTAAGTTTGATGTTTAGTTCCATATTGCAACTTCCTAATGTATTGTTTAGCATACAATTTTTAACTTCTGTTTTAGGTTAGGTACGTTAAAGTGCAAGATCTTACTGAAGTAACTGCTGTTATGCTAACATTCTGAAGCATTTCTAATGCTCTTTCTTATTTGTGGAAGACTTGTGGGTCCTCAAGCATTTATACTCATGAGCAGACCTGTTACAGTTACTTTTACACAAGCCAGTTCCTTGAAGTTCCTTAGCCATTGATCTCCACCCATTAGTTGCTAAATTATGTGTTTTTTTACAAGAATTGCAAACATTTTCCTGTCAGTCCTGAGTAGGTGGTGTATAAAGAGGAGTGCTTGTTTTAAAATGCTTTGGTCAGATCTGCCATTGTCTAGATCCTTTGAGCCTCACACTGGGTGCCAAAAAGGACTGTCATGGTTTAACCTGGCAGCTGACAGCGAGGACCATACAGCCACTCACTCACTTTTGCCCCTGCAGTGGGATGGAGAGGAGAATGGACAAAAAGTAAAACTAGTGGGCTGAAATAAAGACAGTTTCATACGATAACAAAGGAAGGAATAGTAATAGTAATAGTAATAGTAATAGTAATAGTAATAGTAATAGTAATAGTAATAGTAATAGTAGAATGTGCAAGACAAGCTATACACCATACAATTTGTCTCACCTCCTGTTAAAAAATTTGCAGACAGTCCCCAAACAGCAACAGCAGAACTTGCAGATTTCGTGCATTTCACTGAACTTCCCCAAAAATTCAAACTCATGGGAAAAAAAAGTTGAACTCCCAGTAAAGAGATTCTTTCCCCCTGACCAACCCTCAGTTCTAAACTCAGCATGTTGTCTACGGTATGGAATATTTCCGTTGGCCTTCTTGGGCTACCTGTCTTGCTATGATCCCTCCCCGCTCCTGCACACCTACTTGATAGCTGAATATGGGAGACTGGAAAAAGTCCTTAATTTCTTAGCAACAACTAAAAACATCAGTGTTATCAACATTCTTGTCATGCTAAATCTAAAGTACAGCAGCTACTGGAAGCAAAATTAACTCTATCCCAGCCCAAACCAGGAGACCGTATGTTGTCCTGGCACCTACACGTGTCCTATTTTGTATGAAGAGCTGATTATAGTTACATTTTTGTGTTTGTTCAGATGAAATTTGGGGAGAGTAGTATACATGTAGATTCTAGGACCAGAAGAATGGCTATACAGAAATTGCGGATATTAGCTGATTTCTCCCATTTGGAGAAAACATCTGACTTCATTTGACTTTTCCCTTTCAGAAGTTTTCTTAACCAATGTATATAGAAGAAAGAAAAGTCTATTTTCACAGAATCACAGAACGGTAAGGTTGGAAGTGACCTCTGGAGATCATCTAGTCCAACCCCCCCTGTGAAAGCAGGGTGACCTAGAGCAAGTTGCACAGGACCTTCTCCAGGCCGGGAGTTTTGCATATCTCCAGAGAAGGAGAATCCACAACCTCTCTGGGCAACTTGTTCCAGTGCTCCGTCACCCTCAAAGTGAATAAATTCTTCCTCATGTTCAGCTGGAACTTCCTATGCTTCAATTTGTGCCCATTGCCCCTTGTCCTGTTGCTGGGCACCACTGAAAAGTGTCTTGCCCCATCCTCTTGACCCTCGCCCTTAAAATAGGCATTTATAAGATCCCCTCTCAGCCTTCTCCAGGCTAAACAAGGAGAGCTCACTCAGCATTTCCTCATAGGAGAGATGCTCTGGTCCCCCTGTCATCTTCGTAGCCCTCCTCTGGACTCTCTCTAGTACATTTGGTATGCAAATCAGGACAGCACATTGGCAAAAAATGTCTATAAAATAATTTGACCACTTTTGACTGCATGAAGATATTTGGATATGACAAAATCTCCACAGAGGAAGACAAAAGGATTTAATAATAGCAAAAGAAGTTCAACAAAACACAGAAAGTATACAGAGGGACCCACATTCATGACGATATTGGTCAGACGAGAACAAAAGTGAGAGAGAAAGTGAGGGAAAGAAGGAGTGAGGAGGGAGAGAAAGAGAAGTAACTACTCTTTAAAACTGCAACATCTTTCACTCAGCAAAGGCAAAAGAGCACGAAGGTCATTTTGCAGTGTTCAAAGTCACATTGTGAGTGTCCAGCAGAGGGAGATTTACCCCATGTGTGACATTTTCATCTGTAATTAAACCTACAGGATTAGTTACTAAATCTTTCTTTTTTTGAAAAAGAGATGTGTTTATGTACATGCATATGTTAGGATGCCCTTGAATTCAGTCAGCTGTGCAAAGCTTTTCAAGATCCATCCAGCTGTGAATGCCAAAATGGCAAATTTTGATTCCTAATTATAAAGCAGACCATCCTTTGGATAGATACCCATTCTCAATTTGGAATACCACCACATAATAAAACTTTATGTTTTTTTGCTTCAATCCATGCCAAATTTTACTACAGATGGAGAAAAAATAAATTCTGATGAATATGAACGAATTATTACCAACACAGAATCTGAAACATACACCTTATTCTGTTTAAAAAGTCTTAATTTTTTGATTTTGAAAAGAAAACCTTCCTCTGTCTTTGAACAACATTGTTTTTAACTGTTTGGAATAATAAAATATTTTCCCATATGCACAGAAAAATGTGGAAATCAGTGATGCTCTGCAGAAATCAAGGCTATGTGCCAAACATCTGCTCTTCAGAGCAGGGGATAAAAGAAATCCCTAACATTTTGTTTCCTATAATTTCCTTGCTGTACTGTCCTTACACAAGTACCTCAACTGGAATGGAGAAGGATATTAAAACAGTTGATATGCACAGAAATGTATTTAAATAAACATATTTAATAATTTAGAGCTGAAAAAATAAATTTTAATGTTCTGTTTAAATGGATATTTTTTAATGAGAAATATGTACACGAAAAAAATATTGTTTCTTACGATGAATGTGTAAAGCCTTGAAGAAGCACTCATTACTTTAAAGGCAAATAAATGTATCTTTTATCATGTAACTCAGTTTGGAATGATGATTTTGATTTAGTTGTTCAGAAGTGGAATTTCTTCAGATGAAGCTTTAATAAACTGGAAAGGTGTGGTTTCGTGCAAGTGACTCATACGGCTTCCTTTGAAACAGAAGGAAAAAAAATCCTCCAGGTATGTAATACCATCAAGGGACACATTTCTTTGCTTTAGAGAATATTTTATTCAAGATGAATGGTAGCAACTTAGCAGAATACAAGCGACTTGTATCAAGATCCTCTTTTCCTTAGGACAACAGCAACAGGATCCCAGAGTGAGCCGCTTGTATTCTCCATTGTAGAGGCACCATTTGTGACAACTGAAATATTTCTGTCTGTTACTTCTCCTCAGGCACTTTTCACTCCACTCTCTAACTGGATCTTTCAACAGTAGCCACATCTGAAAAAGGAAACCTCTTTTAAAGAGATTTTTTAAATTGTTTTTCAGTCTTTGCACATGGCAAATTTAAAAACACAATGACCCATTAAAAATCACAATTAAACATCTTAAGGCAGTATTTCAGCTTAAAGCTTTTTGTGACCTACTGCTCTATAGAGCTTAAAAGTAAGCATGAAAGAGACTGAAAGTTAAAGAATGACAACGCTTAGCAGTCTGCTATGAAAAATACTTCAGTCCTTAAGACAGCATTCATCTATGGTGTGGAGGCCAACGTGAGGACCTCTGTACCTGTTGAGCCCTGTGGTAAAATTATGCAAAGCAGACGAAGGCATCATTTAGAGAGGCTTGTGGCAGGGCAAAGAAAAGTTCATGGGATGTGGGACTGCACAGAGTCCAGCAGTGCACTGCAGTTACTGATTAAACTGGTAAATGGTGAGTTCAAAAAGTTTGAGCAGCTGTTGAAGTCAGAGATCATGTTGACCTTCGGGCAGGAAGGAGTGAAGGTAACAGAGTTTAAAGTGCTCTTCAACAGACCAAATTTCTAAAGGATTATACCCCAAATGTTCTTGAACAGCAATCTGGTTTGCTCTGTTTTGTTTTGGTTTTGATTACCAGGCTGTTCGTAAATTAGACTTAATTTCAAAAACATGTTGATTATTCATAGATGCTTATTGAAAAGTTTAGATAAATAATTTTTAGATAATGCTGTTTTTCTTAGAATGATAGAAGGCTCTGGGTTGGAAGGGGCCTTTAGAGGTCATCTAGCCCAACCCCACTGCAGTGAGCAGGGATATCTTCAACTAGACCAGGTTGTTCAGAGCCATGTCCAACCTGGCCTTGAATGTTTCCAAGCATGGGGCCTCCAATGCCTCTCTGGGCAACCTGTGCCAGTGTTTCACTACCTTTATCATAAAAAATTTCTTCCTTAGATCTAGACTAAATCTACCCTCCCTTAGTTTAAAGCCATTACTCCTTGTCCTATCACAACAAGCCCTGCTGAAAAGATTGTCCCTGTCTTTCCCGTAGGCCCCCTCCAGGTACTGGAAGGCTGCTGTAAGGTCTCCCCGCAGCCTTCTCTTCTCCAGGCTGAACTGCCCCAACTCTCTCAGTCTTTCCTCACAGGAGAGGTGCTCCAGCCCTTGGATCATTTTTGTGGCCTCCTCTGGACACCCTCTAACAACTCCATGTCCTTCTTGTGCTGGAGGTTCCAGAGCTGGATGCAGCACTGCAGGGGGCATCTCACCAGAGTGGAGCAGAGGGGTAGAATCACCTCCCTCGCCCTGCTGGCCACGCTTCTCTTGATGCAGCCCAGGACACGGCTGGCTCTCTGGGCTGCAAGTGCACATTGGTGGCTCATGTCCAGCTTTTCATCCATCAGTACCCCCAGGTCCTTCCCTGACAGGGCTGCTTTCAGTCCTTTCATCCCCCAGCCTGTACTGATAGCAGGGCTTGCCCCGATCCACATGCAGGACCTTGCACTTGGCTTTGTTGAACATCATGAGGTTCACACAGGCCCACTTCTCAAGCTTGTCCAGGTCCTTCTGAATGGCATCCCATCCTTCAGGTGTGTCAAGTGCACCACTCAGCTTGGTGTAATCTGCAATCTTGCTGAGGGTGCACTCGATCTTGCTAACTCATTGATGAAACTGTTCAACAGCACCGGTCCCAGTACGGATCCCTGAGGGACACCACTTGTCACCGACATCCATTTGCACATCGACTCATTGACCACTATCCTCTGGCTGTGACCTTTCAAGCAATTCCTCAGCCACCAAACAGTCCACCCATCAAATCTGTATCTCCCCAATTTAGAGAGAAGGATGTTGTAAGGGACTGTGTTGAAGGCTTTGCAGAAGTCCAGATAGATCACATCTATAGTTCTTCCATCATCCACTGATCTAGTCACGCCGTTATAGAAAGTCACTAGGTTGGTCAGGCAGGACTTGCCCTTGATGAAGCCACGCTGGCTGTCTCGAATCACCTCCCTGTCCACCATGTGCCTTAGCACAGCTTCTAGGAGGACCTGTTCCATGAACTTCCCAGGCACAGAGGTGAGGCTGACAGGTCAGGTGTAGGGAGGTGATCGTGCCACTGTACTCAGCACTGGTGAGGCTGCACCTCCAGTACTGTGTTCAGTTTTAGGGTCCTCACTGCAAGAAAGGCTCTGAGTTGCTGGGGCGTGTCCAAAGAAGGGCAATGAGGCTGGTGACGGGTCTAGAGAACAAGTCTGATGAGGAGCGGCTGAGGGAACTGAGGCTGTTTAGTCTGGAGAAGAGGAGGCTGAAGGGGGACCTTATCACTCTCTACAACTACCTGAAAGGAGGTTGTAGTGAGGCAGGTGTTGGTCTCTTCTCCCAAGTAACTAGCGATAGGATGAGAGGCAATGGCCTCAAGTCACATAAGGGGACATTTAGATTGGATATTACTAAAAATTTCTTTACTGAAAGAGAGGTCAGACATTGGAACAGGCTTCCCAAGGAGATGGTAGAGTCACCATCTCTGGAGGTGTTTAAAAAACGTGTAGATGTGGCATTTCGGGATATGGTTTAGCAAGCATGGTGTTGCTGGGTGGATGGTTGGACTCGATGATCTTAGAGGTCTTTTCCAACCTATGGTTCTATGGTTCTATGATTCCCAGGGTCCTCCCTCCTACACTTTTTCAAAATGGGCATAATATTTCCCTTCATCCAGCCACCAGGGTCTTCACCTGCCTGCCATGACCTTTCAAATACCGTGGAGAGTGACTTGGCAATGACATTACCCAATTCCCTCAGGAGTCTGGGGTGGATTTCATCTTCTTAATCTACCTGTTTCAGTTTCATATCTATTGTTTGTTCTGTGGTTTTGGCCACAAAAATAATAAACACAAGTTAGAGCACATTTGTAGGATGTGAAAACAGATCTCTGACCTCAGGCTGCTTATTGGGGAACCAATCTGTTAAATACAGTGGAGGCATTTGCCCAGCGGTCGCCAACGTAAATAGCGTCATAGACTACAGATCTGTTATGGAAGGAAGCATCCTAAAGATAAAACGCCATTCTGAACAATGTCTCTGTTTTTCTTTAGCTCTTTTTCTAATGTTTCTGCTACTTTTTATGTACTTATAAGACGATCACTTTTATAAAATGCATCATTTATGTAGGCTTGATGGTGATGGGATGGCAGTTGGACTTGCTGATCTTAGAGGTCTTTTCCAACCACTATGATTTTATGATTGCATGATTTACATGCCTCTGCTGGCCAGTCTATACCTGTCTAATTTAACGGTCATGATGCAACCTCTTCTCTGGGGTTGTTATTGGAAATAATGTGTAAGACGGGTGGAAAGAAAAGTAGTCATTAGATGTGAACATTCTTTTTGAGAAAACACTCCAAGATTTCATATGTGCTTCTGAAATCCTAGAAATCCTTACCTAATCTGGATTTCTCTGTAGGATAGCAGGAGAAAGGTGTTGGGATGTCATGATGGTAGAACTCATGATTCTAGTTATAGCTGGCTTAAGGTTTAAAAAGAGAAATGAGAAAGAAAATTGAGACACCAAAATTTAGCAGTTATTGAGGTTTTTATTTTCAGTAGTATGCTTCTTCAAAAGATGCCATTCTGTTAACAACTGCTGGCATTTTTAGGGGCCTAAAATATTTGTTCTGTGCCCTAACATTTTAAGTAGATGTCCACTCTTTTACTAATTAATGGAAAAAAAACCCACAATTAATATTCGTTGGTGTTTACTGGATGTGGTTTATATGAATATAAACAGTCCTGTGACGGCTTTTATTTTTTCAGAACTAGATCACATATAATTTCAATTGACTGGCCTATAGCTTATAACCAGGCATATATTTTCTCATTCTTAGATGGAGAAATATCATATAAAATATTTCATAACAGAAGAAAAGAATCTAATAATTTTTGTGTTTGTATATGCTTTTGTAATCTGCAAACCTTTCTTGTAATCTGCAGTCTCACTAATATACTTAACAATTTGCTATTACTAAAAAATTAGCTATTATTTTCCAGAAAATTCTACTGGGACTTTGATTTTATGTATTAATTGTAAAAAGTTTATTGTTGTTGAATATTTGATGAATGCTGAAATGATTCATAAAATTGATGGTATTATTTTATCTTTATTTTTACATTACTATAATTTTGAAAATCAGATTTCTAGTAGCAATGCACCTGTGAATTCAGGGAGGGGTTTATTTCCATGATAATTATTCTGTAGTTAACTCTCTCTTTTTTTAACATTTCTGACATAGGAATGAATTCTGGATTGTTCGTAAATCATAACCTCTCTGGAGCACACATTAGAGTGAAAAGAGTTTTATTCTCTATTCAAGTGCTTGTAAAATTTGCTGCAAGTGACCTTTTGCCAGACTAGGGTAGCAGCAAATTTTTATGATGTGCATGTTGATAAAAGGTATCAATAGGATAGAGATATATAAACTGTTTAAAGCAACAGATGCTAAGTTCTGACAAAAGTATTCTTTTGGTGGTTTAAGTACGTTACACAGACTTCTGCTGTATAGCAGTATGAATGAGCAAGCATGTTTCGTTAGTTGGTTGGTTTATTGTTTTTTCCATGGTCTGGTTTTCAGTAAAAGTACTAGGTTTAAGCTGAAACAACCTCCTGGTGTGTCAAAGATATTTTTAGCTTCTGTGATTTCTATGCTTCCACAGAAAGAGTGGAACTGACAACTCATTAGTGAAATTAACACTGACAAATAAGTAGTCACCAGAAAACAATATTGATCCAGGTCAGAATGGAACAGCAATGTAGTGCAGAACCATTCCAGTTAAAGGGTGCTTACTCAGAGATGCAGTATTTTCAGCATTGCAGTCTTAATAGAATGGAATAGAATAGAATAGAATAGAATAGAATAGAATAGAATAGAATAGAATAGAATAGAATAGAATAGAATAGAAACTGATGATGTCCTAAAAGAGGGCCCACAAGTAATTGTTGAGGTTACCATGATAATTACTCAGTGATGTTCTATGGCTCATACTGTTCAGAAGATCTTTTTTAATGCATGGCCTTTTCTGATATCAAAAACATGGATTTTCAGTGGCTATAAATCCATATATATACACTGCCCAAGGTAGACCTGCCTTGATTTACACTGGACAAAGATCTGATTCAGAGAAACTAAAAGGTCTCTATGCCATTACAAATCTCTTAAACCACTTACTCTTTGGGGATAGCATTGTGTTTCTACCTTGTACGCACCTTGCAGCTCTGTATCAAATCATAGAAAAGGGGAAAAAAGTCTTAAAACAAAAAATTCAAGTGTATTTTTTTCATGTTTTCTTCAACCATCACTATTATTTCTTAGCTTCTTCAAGTTGTTTTTAATGTATTTTACTTTAAGGAATGTTGGCTAGTTTTGCAGGGTTTTAACAAGTGTCAGGCTGTTGTAGATAAAAGGATTTTGACTTCAGCAAAATATGCATATGGGCAGAGGCATTTTTGGTGTGTTACCCATTACTGCTGGAAATTAAAGGCATTGCACAATATTTTATCTGAGATGTTCCTTCTAAGGTGCAGCATGTCAAATAAAAAAGTCAGTCTGTTTTCCACTTTGCTGAGAGGTAAACCAGTCCTCACAAAATCATGACTTCTGCTAATGTGATAGCACTATACCTACTATATCCGAAAGACAATTACCCGAATTTTTATCTGCCAGAAATAACACATAAATAATGCAAATTATTGTAGTATTTATTGCTCTTCTACTATATATATATGTGTGTGTTTGGAAAACAAATAGTCAGACAGAGTTACATGCATTCTTTTTTATAAGTAACTATGAAACTACACACTCTAAAATTAAATAACAAGACTGCCAAGAGGAAACATATGGTAGACAGAATTTATGTAAGCAAACCCCATATTTATATGTGTATGTGGGTTAAAAATAGTTTATACTTTTTAGCAAGCTAGATATAGAAATGTACGCATGGTCAGATGAGGTATATTAATTCACCACACTTATACGAAACTTCATGGGGAATATGGGACTGTTAGCTGGTCAGAACGGAGCCAAGGGTTTGTGGTCTATTTTTATGAACTCTCCAGAGTGATACATTGTAATACAGTAATTTCAAGTCTCCCTTCTCATTTTCCTCAAAATTTCTTCCAAGGGAAAAGAGAAAGAATTCCAGTAAGCTGTTCATCTCAGCTTCAAACTTGAGTGTAAAAGGCCTCATTCAAATCCATAGTTTAACGCACTAACTTCACTCATCTTCATTGTCCTCACATTTGTAAGAAAGGCAATATCTGGTGCTGCTTTTGTAGGTGGTACGGCTTTTCTTTCTTTGCTGGAACTTAGACTGGAAGGACACAAGGAATCAGGAAACAGTAAGGAGGACAGAAATCCTTCAGGATATGCAGCCAACTCAGATGCATAAAGGTCATGCTCATTTATTATTTAGCTTACCACTAGGAAACTCTTATGAGAAAAGCTTCTTATAATTTGTAAACACTACACTACCTTTATAAGACTGATCCTAAGTGAGCAATGCAGTGGAACTGATGTGGAGGAAACACGTGCACAACTAGAAATACAGGTGTTAATAATGTTATGCACTGATATGGGGGTGGATGGAGCAGTTTAAAACACGTTACTGACTTCACAGGTCATTAATTAATGTCTACAAGATTATTTCATGGAAACACTAAAATAAATTATAAGGGCATAAGAACAGGAATTATTTCCTGGAGGAGAGGTAGCTAAATCTGCAGAAAGTTCATTAAAAATGTGGGTGTGTTAATAAAATAAGAGAGAGAGGGAGGGAGGGAGGAAGGGAGGGAGAAACAGGGAGAAAATACTGGCATAGCTTTAAAAACTAGAAATACCAAAAAAGATTTTGTGAAAAAAAACTATGTGTCTTGGACAAACTGCTACTGTCCATTACATTTTTGTAAATATGGAATCATGACAATGAAATTTATATTAGGATAGAGAAGTATTGCATTATAAAAGACTCAAAGCACAGATTGTGTTTTTCAGTCATCTATCCCATAGAAAACAAAACAAATCTCAGGAAGGGAAGTGCAGCATGTGACTGGATCCAATATATGTGACAGGAATACACAGATCTGAAAGAAGAACAAGAAAGGTGAAAGAACAGTGATGGTACCCAAGCTATCAGTGCAGGGGTGTTCATATAGATTTCCTGAAATTGCTTATGAAACAGTCACAAACTCTGTGCTGCTGTTACGCAGCTAAGATATATCTGTTCTTCACAGGTACACCTGCATTTCTAAAATAATTCAGAGTCTTCTGGACTGTGAAGTTTGGATGTCAGAATGATGAAAATTCATTTTTATGGAAGCAGTCTAAGATTCAGTGCATAGCAGCAGTAATTTACTCTAAATCACAAAAGGTTAGGTCTCCTAGCCTTATCATAATGATTTTCTGTGACAGCCTTCCACAGAGTTATGTGTAGACTAAGTCTGCACGACCCGAAGGCACTTTGTATGCTTGATACTATGAAGTTATTGCTTGAGGTAAAGAAAACCTGCATGATATGGTCCAGCCTTCCATACAGAAGGCAGTAAAATCACAGGTATGACCAATGTCCTTTCCTTTTCCACATATTAAACAACTAATTTGCAGTGTGAATTTGCATTGTTCTAACAGAAATCTACCAGGGTTGCTAGAGCAAGCAGCTTGTACTGGGACATATCTCCAAGTGGGAGCTTTCCAATTAAAAGTTTGCTGGATTCCAACAAAGCAGAAAGATGAGCCACAGGAAAATCTCACTGGAGCTGTTCTAGTGTTTGCAAATTGGATTAATGCCTTGACACACCAAGGGAAGAAATCTCCATAAGACTTTAAAAAATGAAGTAACTACCTTGGTGTTCTGTTGTTTCAGGTTTTTTTGGGGAGGTGGGGTGGGCTAGTTATTTCTTTTTCTTTTTTTTTTTTTAATTCGATTGTTTCTAATTTAAGCTTTCAGTACTGGCTTTGTCTAAAAGAAGTTGCTATAAAGATTTGTAGCCCCTGAAGCCCTAATTCAGTAAAAGATTGTAGTAGAAACTCAACAAATAATATTTTATCTTTTTTCACTCGAATTCTGATTCCTATTTTCTAACGATGGCACTTGATTTCTATCCTCAGGAAACATTATTTCTGAGTTTGAAGATAACAGGACATGATGCCTTGAATATGGGAGAATTTTTTTTGCTTTTGGGAATAACTCAACTACATTTTAAACTGTTCATCTTAAATGCATCTTTCTCTATAAACTTCTTTTTTTATTTGTTTTGATGTCAACTCTTTCTTAAGGGTACTACCACACTGATTATTTTATGTTCTGGGGGCATAATGGAACAACTAAATTAACATGGATGCTAAATAATTGCTGTTTACTCCTGATTGCTCATTTCCAGCTGCTTGTAGGTCGTCTACTGAGAAACCATATACACTTTGTAGAAAATCTAGGGGAAAGACAGATTCTGAAACTTGAAAACAATTGCAGTTTTATGCCAGATTTAGTAAAGAAATTGTGTCTATCATTACTAACCTTAAAGGGATTCTTAAAAATTATATATGAGGAAGCAGTTTAAGAATATCTGTTAATTTCTTATCTAGTACTTTTATAAAACTTAGCTTTTTGTGATTAAAATCAGAGATTGCTTTCCCAGCTCATATTTATTAGTTGTGTCCATTTATGGCTTGTGCCATGTTACATGAGATTTTAATTCTTACGAGCAATGTCAAACTTGTTTTTGGTTAAAATCTGAATGCTAATAACTTGCATTTTATTTTTTTGTGATAATTTGTTCCAAAGTAAATACGACTTCTGCCTTGTACAGAGGTTTCAGATTTTTCTGTCATTTTTGCTGCACACGTCTTCATCTTTTAACTTTCCAACTCTTTGAACTTTCTGAATTAATGATTTCCATAAATTCTAATTCTGCTTTTTTTTTTTCCTGGAATGGTGTTAGCTAATGTATATTTATGCCAATGTACCTGTGACATCTAACTCATTAAGTATTATATTCATTTAACTGATCTTTCCAGGACATTTTGATTTCACAATATTTTAAATCATTCCAGCATAAAAAGTGAACCACATTCCCTTTTTCTTTTCTTGTTTTCTTTTATTTCAGGTTTGAAGAAGGCTTCAAAACTTTATTTTGCAACATGGCAAGTCAATTAATTATTTTTTATGTCCTCTCAGTGGTCTCCCTGTATAAGAAACAAATGATTCTTCTCTACAGATGCAGTAAATATCTCTGGGAAGTTTATGTAATATTAATTTCTGCATAATTTGAACACAGGAGTTCAAGACTTTTAGTAAAAAAAGAACAAACCAAACAGCAAAACAGTGTCACATAGGATGCAACTAATTGCTATGACCTGAGCATCTGAAGTAGAGCCAGTTCATGATCCTGTTCCCACTTCCACCACTGGTTTCCTGTATGGTCTTCAGCTAGCTGTCTGACTTTTTAATGGCTTATTTCTCCTGAAGGGAGTTGTTCCTTCTAAACACAAGTGGGAAGCTATACCTCTCAGTGTTAATCATATGAAAGGAATTACATTATTTCATTATCAGCTGATTGAGTTCTCAATGCTGAATAGTAATGTCAGTGGTGTTATTCAAAGCATTTTCAAATAACTGCCTGCAATAACATCTTTTAGACAAGTATTAGTCATAGGCAAGCACTATTACTGAATTTCGCTTTTACTTGATAGCTCATAAAAAATAGATCAACGACTTTTGCGGACTGCTTTATCTGTTCACGTGTTGAGTGAAACAGAATATCACTTGTTGAAATAAACCTTCAAATCAGATTCTCAGAAAGTTGCTTTGAGAAAATACATGCAGATTAGATAAGAACACCAAAATATAAAAATACGGAAAACAGAAGTATAAGTACAGGTAACTCATACCAGAATTATCAGACCTTTATTCTATGTTCTTCTTGAATTATGTGGATGAGACAGCTGAATGGCAGTAATACTACTTCCATTTCTAGATTATTTGTTTAAATCTAGTCCCCCATCACTGCTGATGAAAATTCACCATGCTTAGTGTGTAGGATCTTGAAACTGACTTGCTTCTAGAATCGAAATAGATAGTTATCCAGAAAATCAAAAATGATCTTTGAATAAGAAGAGCCTTGACAAAAAGGTGAAGTCTGGGACTGCTAAACTTACTTTGTGAAGCTCATTTAAATATACTGTTCAGCTATTTTTCCTTTTTTAATTTTATTTTTACTTCATTAAGTAGAATAAAAGACATGTTAGTCTTTCTAATACTCTGCCTATTTCAGTATTCTAATTTCCATTTCCTAGTGATGGTCAGAGTGGGATGACAAAGTGTAAATTTTGTATTTCTGCTGTCCATGTTGTACTTTTCCTGATTAAAATACATTATTTGTTTCCTATAAACACATTCTCTATATCAATGCTCAATATTAAATTTACGGATGAAAACACAAATATCACCTTAGACCCAGAGAGGACTATATTATCTTTTGTGCTCATTAATGTATTAGTTATTATGAGTATTATACACATATGAAAGAAAAGAAGGTGTTTCTTTCCTTTTTCACAGAGGCATCTGTGTTATTACACAAGTGACAGATAAGGAGTTGAACTGCTTGGAAGATAACATAATTTTTTTAAATTGTGTAGTTTAATCAAAACAATATTTTTATTTTGTACATTTGTACAAAATAACACTGAACTTCCACATAAGTGACAGTTATATATGAACAGCTCTGCATCTATTTGAAAATCTCTTTGAAACTCAAAACCTCTCTGAAACTGTGTGGTGGATCTCAGATCTAAAATTCTACCTTTCTTGCATGACTAGAAATCTGTACACCAAATTTGAGAGGAACTGCGATCTACATTTTATACTGCTGCTATAGAGGACTAGAAATGACTATCTGATAGTAGAATCATAAGAAGAAAACTGTTAACAACACCACAGGTTGAAAAAGAGAAGTCTACAAGAAAATGCATTCATTGTTGTAGCTAGATAGCCCTGTGTCATAATTGTCATGAATGTTTTTAATAACAAATGTCAGACATAAAATATTACAGTTGTACACAAAGAACTATTCACTGCTCAGAAGTGCAATTTGCAGAATCTCTTAACTCCATCAAAGCAAAATCAATTTCCGCAGAAGCCAAAACTTCTCAATGAAGGTCAAACTTCAACTTTCTGTTTCTTATTGTTTTGGCATTAGAGATGTATAAAAACTGAGATAGAAAGAAAGCAAAATCCAACAACTTGTAATTGCAAGATTTCTTCTTTTATAACTGTGAAAGAACTGTAGGCAAGAAATATAGAAGCTGAGCTCATTGTCAGTAAACACTAACTCCAGAAAAAAATATTGGTTTAGACCCCTAAGACTATCATCAGTGGTTTGTGCATATGACTCCAAAAATATGAAAGATTCTATATTTAAATGATGTGGCAATACTCAGTATATTTTACATATTTGTTGGAATACGCTAAAAACTTTTTCCTGACCCAAAAGTTGGTGGCCTTCCAGAAGACTACTGGTGGATGCATCATTATTGAAGTTCTAGTCAAAAATTACTCTGCCTCATGCCTGTTTAGCTCCACGTGTGAAATATCTTTGTTGTACACACACTTTTACTTTTGTCAGCAGGGACAGAAGTCCATATGATCATGTAAAACAGTCAGTAAACTGAAAAACATTTTCTAATGTATACAGATGCACTATATCATATCAACAAAACCAAGTTCAAGATCCTGCACCCTGGTCAGGGGAATCCCCAACATTAATACAGACTGGGGCACGAATTGCTTGAGAGCAGCCCTGATGAGAAGGACTTGGGGATAGTGGTGGATGAAAAACAGGGCACGAGACGTCAATGTGCGATTGTAGCCCTGAAAGGCAACATTATCCTGGGCTAAAAAGAAACTTGGCCAGCAGTTTGAGGGAGGTGATTCATCCCCTCTACTCTGCTCTTGTGGGACTCCACCTGGAGTACTGCATCCGGCTGTAGAGTCCTCAATACAAAGACATGGACCTGTTGGAGCAGGTCCAGAGAAGGGCCATGAAAATGATCAGAAGGATGGAACACCTCTCATATGAAGAAAGGCTGAGAGAGTTGGGGTTTTTCAGCCTGGAGAAGAGAAGGCTCCAGGGAGACCTTATAGCAGCCTTCCAATACCTGAAGAGGGCCTACAAGAAAGCTGCAGAGAGACTTTTTATAAAGGTAGTAAGACAAGGGGTAATGGTTTTAAACTAATAGAAGGTAGATTTAGATTTTATATATGAAAGAAATTTTTTACTATGGGGGTGGAGAGATACTGGAACAGGTTGTCCATAGAAATGGTGGATGCCCCATCCCTGGAAGTGTTCAAGCGCAAGTTAGACAGGTCTCTGAGCAACCTGGACTAGTTGAAGATGTCCCTGCCTATTGTTGGAGTGGGGGACGGATCGGCAGTAACGATGTCAACTCAATATGAGCATAAATCGTCCTCCCCTATTAATCAGCAAAACAAGGCTTATATACCAAAGCAACTACAGCCTCTGATTGGTTAGTTGCCCTTAACCATATATGGGCACAACGGCTGTGATTGGAGCAGAGCGTCATCTCGACACGGAAGCAACGATAAGGCAGGAAGCAGCGAGGAGGCAGGAAGCGGCAATGCGGCAGTCCCCCTGCGCCAGCGCTCCGCGCTCGCCGCTCTACCCTCCCAGCAGTGCTCTGCTTCCACTGCCCTCCAGGTCCATCTCTGGCACAAAGCCTGGGTTGCTCAATGGCACCAAACTATGTCCCCTCTTGTCCAGCCAGGGCTCCACAACTCCTCCTTCTTGTTTTTGAGCAAGCCAGGCGTAGTCGATCATCCTGGAAAGAGCCTTTTAAGACAGTGAAACTAAAGACACATTATAATTCCAACAACAATCAACACAATACATATACGCAAACCTTCCACAATTAACTCCTTAAGCCAGACGGGCAACTACCAAAGGGTGAGGTGAGCAATCCACCCAAAAACCCTGATTTAGTTGTATCTGATTGGTGTGCGGTTGAAGACTCATCGACCCTGGTGAGTTCTACTCGATTGTTCAGTTCGTGAGAGTCTGCTAGTTGCTCCTCGGCCAACTCTCCTTGCTGACTCAAAGCAGGCTTCACGGCTTGGCTAGGCACCCAGACTGGACTGCGATTTCAGTCGCCCAAATTCTGGGATGTGTGTAACATCCAGCTGCCATAGCGCAAGTGCCTGCTTTGTAGTTCTGTTGGCATTGTCAAAAGCCAGTACCTGAAACATCTGTTGTTTACTCTCATCGTTTAATTCTGGGTGATATATTACCGCGTCCCACAGCCGGTCGATGAAGTTACTGTAACTCTCGGTGGCTCCCTGCACGATGGTTCTGAAGGATGGAGCAGACGAACCAGGCAGCGCAAGGAAAGCTTCCAGCGCAAGACGCGCCAACAACTGAAGCACATGGGCGGGGTAGGTTAACTGCCTTTCCAAGTGTACAACCGATTGTAAAAGATCAAACGCTTTCTTTTCCTGCAATTCATATCGCTCACCATTAGGGGGAGTCAAGAGCGAAGACGCCTCGCTGGGGGGTGGCAACGGGGGATAGAGAGGAGGGGCCAATGCTGCAGGCCGTGCCTCTTCCCCTGCCCCTTCTGTGGGCGGTACCAGCCACTCCTCCCCTCTCCCTGGAGGTTGCAGCACTTACGGATGAGGCTCATTTCGCTGCTTAGCCTCTCTAAGGGCAACTTCCGGCAAGGCTCCCACCCCTTTAACAGCGTCTGAATTACACTCCGCACTTGCCCAGATCTCGGCAATCGACTTACAGGTAGTCCCAGTCATCCCTTTTACCGCAGGTAGATTAGAAACCCGTACTAATCTCCCAGGCTTAGGCACTTTATCCTTTCCGGATTCAGGAGCTAATACCTGTGCCGCCGCACACGCTGTCCCTCCTTCCGCCTCTATAGCCTTTAAAGTCCCTAATACTGTTCGCCGGAGCCCCTGGACAGCCTTTATTTCCTTCTCTTCCTTTTTCTCTCCCACTATTGTCTTTTCCCACATTGTCTCTCCCAACTTTTGCTATTCTGAGACAGAATACAGTAGCCGGGTATCCACAAAGTGACCCCATCTCTGCCCCAACTTAATCAACTCCACGAGCTGCTCCGCCATTGCTTCTATTCCTCTCTTAGAGAGAATACCAACGAGCAACGCCGCAGCAGCCTCTACCTCCATGCTTGCGGCCCTGGCCTCACCTTAAACTCCGTCTGCTCCAGGCAGCACCAATGGGCCGGTTTTTCTCTGGGAGGCAGCCATACGTATCTGCCCTGCGACTATGCACCCGGGCAGCACGTCTCTTGTGTCTTCACCCACTCCCCCCCCTCTTGCTGCTTAAGGCAGTCTTGGAGATTTCTGCAGGGAACCAGCCCCTGCAGCAGGGAAATTAACCATCCTCTGCTACCATTTGTTGGAGTGGGGGACGGATCGGCAGTGACAATGTCAACTCAATATGAGCATAAATCGTCCTCCCCTATTAATCAGCAAAACAATGTTTATATACCAAAGCAACTACAGCCTCTGACTGGCTAGTTACCCTTAACCATATATGGGCACAACTGCTGCGACTGGAGCAGAGCGTCATCTCGACGCGGAAGCAACGATAAGGCAGGAAGCAGCGAGGAGGCAGGAAGCGGCAATGCGGCAGTCCCCCTGCGCCAGCGCTCCGCGCTCGCCGCTCTGCCCTCCCAGCAGTGCTCCGCTTCCACTGCCCTCCAGGCCCATCTCTGGCACAAAGCCTGGGTTGCTCAACGGCACCAAACTATGTCCCCTCTCGTCCAGCCAGGGCTCCACAGCCTATGGCAGGGGGTTGGACTAAATGAACTTGAACAGTCGCTTCCAACACAAATCATTCTACGATTCTGTGACATCATGCCTTTCAAGACTTTTTTCTGAGCTTTTCAAATTCTTTATCTGGATTTGTGTACGCTCATTTTGGACAAAGTGTGATGGGACTCAAACATTTGCCAACAGCTAGTGGCTGCTCTGCATGCTCCTAAGAGCATTCTCACAACTTCTTTGGGAAACTGTGTTTATAAAAACCTGGATACTTTGACTGCCATTTTGCATTATTTGAACTCTTGATTTTGAAAGATATCTGTTATAATTATAGAGATGTTACCAAATTAACTTATCCTATATGCACTCTTTGGCCAATGTACAAACAACTTCTGAGCTTGCATTTATTGTTATTTAGAACTCCACGTCTGAGTCAATTGACTTATATGAGTAGATCTCACTTTGATACAACATTTCTGAATACAGACATGTAGCTCTTCGCTGCTGAATTTTAAGATAAATCTGTAAATATCATGGAACTATTTCAGTTGTCTAATTCTCTGAAATTTTAAACTTTAATAGAAACTCCAGTTCAGTAAAAGCAAATATTTGTTTGAGTTGCATACAATATCAAATTAAAACGCAAATGGCATAGATCTTACAAGTACTATAATATAGATTATCCAGACATAAGTGGAGCAAGTAGCAGTCTAACTAGCTTTGAGAGTACATAGGTTATCAAAGCAGAATAAGCAGAAAATCATGTACAGTGACACAGGAGGTGAACAGCAAATGTAAGCATATCATGTTTCTCAAACTAAGGAGCCATTTTAGAAATATAGAGAACTAATGATATATGTGATAAAAATATTAGTGTTAGAAAAACATCATATCAAAAATACTGTGTTCTTTCCCTTACAGTGCAGCCAGTATCTCTTCTGTCTCTTGAATAACAGAAATAAAATACATAATGAGACATTTCCAAATTCTTTAAAATTAGATTATTTTTTGAGTACCATCCACAAAAATGTCATCTGGAAAAATTTCACATCACCTAGTATCAGTGATGTACTCTTGCTCATTCAGAGGTTTTAGAGCAGCTGTCTATCAATCATTCTGTCCTGAGCTTCTCTGCTATCATCTACAACCATTATATATGAAGATTTTCATGAGAAAGTAAACGGCATCCACAAATTTTTTTTGGAGACTTTATGGAGTCTCTGGGTCTGTATCTTTTTAAGGCACTTCCTGAGAAAAGGGAGAAACAAAAGGATACAATTTCTTCTTTCTAAAAGTCCATCAATCGCCTTTTCATTTCCGCAGGTCAATCGGAATATGCTCATGACCCCATCTCATTATTTTATTGGAACACTAAGTGTAAACAGTCATTTGTAACCCAGGGGTCTGACTCTAGCAGAGGTCTGATTGCCCAAACTGCTTTTTCAATGGACTTGAGGGCACTGACCTCTTCACAGGATGTGGTCAGTGTAACTGTCTGTTCTGGGACCAGCTCATACTCTTCAGCAGTAGAATATAGAGAAGGTTCATGAATCTTTGGGCCACCCATGCCCACGATTTTTTTTTTCAGATGAAATCTAGTCTTTGTTTTTTAATTCAGCAGAAGTCCAGAGTTTGAAGTGTAGATCAGTCTCACTCACACCCCTGAAGCTTTCTAACAGATCATTTTTCAGACACTGTGGGATGATTTGCCTGCAGATGTGCAAAAAATCACATTAGGGTTTCAGAGTTTGTTTGCATATTTACATCTGGAGCATAATATTTTATTCTCTGTGTGGCTGGGATAGGAGCCTAACATAATGCCTAGTGTCCTAAGGATCCTCTTTAAGGGTATTAAATTTCTTCAATTTTTTTTTCTTTTGGTAATTATTTGAGGTGAATATTTGGAAGGACATGAAATCTGACAAGTTCAGAGTTTCGTGTTCTTCCTTTTTTTTTCTTTTTTAATATCCACCATTTTTTGATCTTGTTTTGTCCCATGGATGTACCTTATTTTGACTACAGGACAAATGTCATTCCTTTTATGTATCATGCCACACTTAAGGTCTGTTAGAGGTTTTCTGAATGCTTAAGGCAAGTAAAAAACATTTCAGGAGTGTTAATTAACTCTTTCAATTAGGGTCATAGGTCAAAGTTCAATGTGAATCCTAGGGAAAAATCATCTCCTTTCCCATTCTTTGGGTGTACAACATAGAAGCTGAGTAAAATCTGCTGTGATGTAATGCAATTCAATCTGTACAGTTTTAAAAAGGGACATTATCTACATTTTAGATTGGGTCACTTCACCAGTGTTAGTCAAACACAGAGCAGCCAAACACTGTCTCTAGCAACTATTTAGCTTTTCACTCACATTCTATTTTCTTGCTTTCTTTACTTTTCAGTCTTCCAGTAGAAGTGATTAAAAGCACAAAGAGAAGCCAAGAATCTATTTTCCACTGTAAGACAATACATATTTGGAACTTCACATGAGTTTGAAAATTTTTAGTCTCTCCTCTGAAGATTTTACTTTTACTATGTTTCATAATTTAAAAATTCAGTGCCAGAAATCAAAGATTTTGAGGTGCAAACATGCAGGAAGCCTCAGAAAATATGGTGAACCACATATTAATGCTGGCATTGTGTCACCTCTTTGCTCTGTATAGTGGGTGATCCTCATCAAGTTGACTTTTTGGGTAAAGGAATGGTTTTCTCCTGAGGAACATCATACAGGAATAGTTTATAAAATTCCTCAACTGTTCCATACCACATGAAAAATATTACACAATACTTTTTTGTTTTGTTTTATTTTGGGATTTTTGGGGAAAAACACAATGAAGGAAAGAAGTAGCATTTGTGAGAGCTCTCTCGCTCCTTGCACACTGCTGTCACATGTGATAGCCAACCAAATTACCCAAATACAGATTTTGATCTAATTGTGAAGTAAATAGTCTCCTTCTGTTTGATCAGTTCATCAAAATTACTTTTTTTTTTTTTTTTGGCTTGCTATTATTTGGACCTTAGCTACAATCCTTTGCTTGTTAAAACTCATATATAAATTCCTCTTAAAATTTTTACTGTTGCCTCCAAAAAAGAAAGCAGGTTTTAAATGTTGATTTTTCTAGTGACATAAAACATGTGAAACAAAATCTGTCTGTTTTCTTAAGGATTATATTTTTTTACTTATTCTGTATATATTAGTCCTTGACCTAGGTTGTCAAAAAAGTATCATTATGGCAACCATCCCAAATTCCAGAAATTCCTTAAATACTCCTACTACACTGCTACATGGCATAAGTTTTCTTGCTGATGGTAGAACAAGAACCAGTGAAAAACCATTTCAGAGACTGTATGTTCTTGAACATACATGCTCTAGAATGTTTTGGGTTAGAAGGGACCTTTAGAAGTCATCTAGGTCCAACCCCCTTGCAATGAGCAAGGACATCTTCAACTAGATGAGATTACTCAGAGCCCCATCCAATCTGATCTTGAACATTTCTAGGGATGGGGCCTCCACTACCCTTCTGGGCAATCTGTGCCAGTGTTCCACCACCTTCATGGTAAAAATTGTCTTCCTTAGATCTAGCCTAAATCTACCCTCCCTTAGTTTAAAGCCATTACTCCTTGTCCTGTCACAACAGGCCTTGCTAAAAAGATTTTCCCCCTCTTTGATGTAGACCCCCTTTACTTAGTGAAAGGTGGCAATAATATCTCTCTGCAGCCTCCTCTTCTCCAGGCTGAAAGACCCCAACTCTTCCAGCCTGTCCATGTAGGATAGGTGCTCCAGCCCTCTGATCCCTCTGGACTTGCTCCAACAGATCCATGTCTTTCCTGTGCTGAGGGTTCCAGAGCTAGACACAGGACTCCAGGTGGGGTCTCACCAGAGCGGAGCAGAGGGGCAAAAACACCTCCCTTGCCCTGCTGGCCATGCTCCTCTTGATGCAGCCCAGGACATGGTTGGTCTTCTGGGCTGTGAGAGTACACTGGTGGCTCATGCCCAGCTTTTTATCCACCAGTACCGCCAAGTCTTTCCTGACAGGGCTGCTCTCAATCCCTTCATCCCCCAGCCTGTATTGATAGCGGGGCTTGCCCCGATCCACATGCAGGACCTTGCACTTGGCTTTGTTGAACCTCATGAGGTTCACACAGGCCCACTTCTCAAGCTTGTCCAGGTCCTTCTGAATGGCATCCCATCCTTCAGGTATGTCAACTGCACCACTCAGCTTGGTGTAATCTGCAAGATTGCTGAGGGTGCACTCGATCTTGCTAACTCATTGATGAAAATGTTCAACAGCACCGTTCCCAGTACGGATCCCTGAGGGACACCACTTGTCACTAGCGTCCATTTACACATTGACCTGTTGACCACTACCCTCTGGCTGTGACCTTTCAAGCAATTCCTCAGCCACCAAACAGTCCACCCATCAAATCTGTATCCATTTCCCCAGTTTAGAGGGAAGGATTTGTCAGATAAATGACATCTGTTGCTTTTCCCTTGTCCACTGATGATAAGAGAAATAAATTCCTGGTCTGATTGATGAACATAAACAAACATCCATAACGAAAAGTCATTGGAAAGGAAAGCAAATTAAAACAAATAGAGTTGTTAGGGTAGATCTTCTGCATGAAAAAAAAAATTTTGTTTAAATATCATACATTTTTTTCTTCACCTTGCTATATTTTTCACCTTCATTACACCATATTTTGAGTGAGTGGAGAGACAGTAATGGAAAATGTTTTGCTATTAATCTAATGAAAAAAAATAAGAATTATTTTCCTATTTTGTAGTACTTCTCTTAAAATGAAAACTGAATTTTTGAAAATGAGTTTCTTTTTCATGATAATATCCATTTAATCATAATATTTTTAGCTTATTTATTTTATTGATAACACATTTTTTGACGAGTTCAACTAACAGAGAAACCAAGAATCTCCAGATTTGAAGGAAATAAGGAAAAAATTCAGAATTCATGTATATTTAACAAAGCACAACTGATATGGGTCAAACAGAGTAACACAATTTATGGAAGTGTTCCAAATGATTAAAGCTAAATTTAGAGATTAGACTTTGTCGTTTTGGAAGTATTGAGACCCACTCTGTGTAGAACTGAGTGACTCCAGTTCCATATGAGAGACTGGAATAATTTACTAGGAGTGTCCTACCTAAATGTCAGAGGCATTCATTTTATGGATAATCATCAAACTGGGAACATCAAGAAGCACAAAACATATGTGTTCCTTCAGGTGTTACATGAAGATGAAGAATGCAATCCATAAGGAGCAAGTTCAGTCGACTCTAAGGCTGTATCTCCCTCCAGTTCAAGCAAGACAGAGTTCCTACAAGAGCATATAGCTTCTTACCAGATGGTATAAAAGAAACAAATTTCTTTATCTTCAAAACAGCACTACAAAATTATGTTGCCAAACTATCATATTAAAACACATGTTTGTGGCAAGCTTGTAGTACATTCCATCCACAGATCTGTATCATATGAAAGTTAAGGTTACAAAATCAATTACCCAGAATTTAGGGAAGGCCAAGTTCTTGGTTACCTCTGTAGATTTAATACATTCTTTTCTGTGTACGCCATGAAACTTCCTATGTTTTCCAGAGAGCTATGTCTCATTCAGCAAATACACAGTTTTTAATTATTTGGTTTTATCAGTGTAATAGCCTAAGGTCTTATTTACCACCCACTCTTTAAAACACACACTAAATTTAATAAATATATATTTATTTCCTCTTTGACCTCTTTTCAGCACTGTCATGATGAAAACCGTCTTCTACTTGACTTCCACTGTAACAGTAAATTGTACAAATCTCATCCAGCATGTCTTACTCTGACTCCTCAGAAAATTTTGTATGTGACTTTATCAAGAAAAAAAAAGACACCAACTAATGATATGTTACCTACACAAGTCATTAATGAAGTTCAGATCGGTAGCTTCATCACACAATAGTCTTTATTATTCCAATTAAAAGACTGACTAGCAGTAGTACATGTGGATGATTCTAATTAAGTTTTACAGAGAAATGTATTTATTTTTCTCCTCAGACCAATTTATTTGTTGACAGCAGTGGAATATAGAACTTCAAGATTGCCAGCCGTATATATGAGAGTCCTAAAGACTTTTGCTTTATTAGTTCGAGATACCTTGTGTCTCTTTCTTCCAATATTTAATGTCCATTCCTTGCCTTTTTTTCCACTAGTTAAACATCTGTAAATTCATAAACAACTGAAAACAGTGTATTATAATGAGAAGTTCTAGAAAACTTTAACTATAGCTACCATGTCACTCATAATATGTCAGCGGACCTTGTGATAAGCCAGTGAATGTCCATGTATGTCTTAATCAAATACTCTGAACCAGCTTCTTCTTTGCCTATTATTTTGAGCAAAAAACTGTATTGCACTATATTTGTTGCAGGCTTTGGTTTGTTGTCTTTTAACCTCCATTTTGGACTGGGATCCCAAGGGGTGGGAACAGATGGCTAAAAATGCAGAGCAATCAAAATTTATTTGCCTGGAGTATGTCTAATTCAAAAAGAAGTATCCTGTCACAATGAGCTAGGAGCTAAAAATCCCAACAAACCTTTCTCCCAGGTGAGCTTAGATCTAAGCAGTGGGACTTCTTAAGGGGCCTGATGTCAGTATGGAAATTCATCTGAAAGTGGGTTGGTACAGTGAACTTCAGGAAGAAGAAATTTGCAAAGTAAGTCCTCTCTCCTATGGAGGGATTAGCATAGAAAAGTGCATATGGCACTACTTGTATGGCTGCAGGAGAACCAGAAGAGCTCTGAAAAGCCTGAAAAAATCCTGAGAGGTTTTTTTATCCCTAGGGACATACTGATAAAATTTATTTTCTGCCTCTTAATAGAATGATGGTCTTGAAAGTCATCCATGACTCTTTAAGCTCTACTGTTATGAGAAAAAAAGAGGGAAGGAAGGAAGAAGGAAGAGGAAGGGTCCACAGTCTCAACACAGGATTATGAAAAAAACCCTAGAAAATGCTTGGAAAAATAGTGTTGCTTTATAAGGGATGGAGGAATTTGGCAGAAAGTAAACCCCTGTGCTTTCTAACTCTCCTCACAGGAGTGAGAGGCTAGGTGTGGCTAGGTTTAAATTCTGAGTGATATCCAATTTGCCACTACCAGTCCAGTCGCGTTTAATATGTATATTAAACTACCACGATTCTGGATACACTAATAGCGGTCTGCACCTTCAGTCCAGTCGTGCTCATGAACTAGCATGGCTGTGTTTAGGGTTCAGTCGCGTTCAGTGAAAACTGTGACAACTGGCTGCTTAAACAGTGCATTTTAATTGTGCTACAGGTATTTAGGATTTTTGAATTGCCAGTGATAGTGACAGTCTGCAAGAAAGCACGTGCAAATATGATGTTACTAAGCATAAAACATGTGAAAAGGTTATAATAATACAGCCTGGCTATAAACATTAGAGAGTAACTCTCTAGAGAGATTTCTATGATTCCTGAGAAAAGCACTTAGTCTAAGTCTCACCCAAGGCATCCCAAGGGGGGGAGAAGCAAGGCTCAGCCTGTTGGCCCATCCCGGTAGTCAGAGGCATTCTGAGATGAAGTTTCCCTTGGCTTGCTCACAGTGTTCTCTTCTCCTCCGAAAATCCACTATTTCCCTGGCTATTTTTATATCCTTTCTACATTTAGGGTGGAGTTTGAGTGACTATAGTCATACATACCTTTTATCATGACTGGTGTAAAATTCTCTCACTTCATGTTTAAAGGTGTAGTTCACAAAAAATTGAGGGTGCATACTCAAAGAGGAGTGGTCACACCTCAGAGGTGGGTAGCCTTCAGGATGGAAGTGTGTTTTGGTATTAAAATGATATTAAAATGAGCAAAGTTCACAAAAGGATAGCACTTTGGCAAGGTTTCGAAAACCTGTTGGCTCAGGGGGCCAGATGAGCTGCTAATCAGTTCTGGAGAACCATTTCTTCCCACTTTATCATTACAGAGCACGGCCATGGAATCTCCACTCCGCTCCATCCTCTATGGTATGTTGCAGAGAGTAGCTGTGTTAGTGGATTCCTTGCATGCCTGCTGCAGCTGTGTCCCATCCTCAGAGCTCCTTTTGTTTTTATGCTTTTCCTCAATGGGTGAACAATGATATGTTTTTTATATAAACCTTAATTTTCAGATGTAAACCTTAATTTTACTAATAATTCCACAAATAGACACTCATTTCAGGGCTAGGACATGGGATTCAGGGGTCCTATATAAGGCTTTTAGTGAAAGGCTTTGCTTCCTTAATGTGTTCCCAGCAGCCCAGAATCAGAGAAAGTGCCCAAATCTGGCACCTGCACTAGAGTTGAACAAGTTTGTGCAAGCTGGTGGCAGCTCATGTTCTCTTCGTGGTAACTGTTGTTCTTGCCCTATATCCATGTGGATAGGGCAAGAACAAGCTTTTTCTGAGATTAAGTGGGTTATCATGGTTACAGTGGAAAGAAAAAAAAATCCGTTCTGAAGATAAAGTCCCAGAACATCAGCTACTTTTTAAGGGAATCATGACAGCACTTTCACACTGTCAATGACTGGAAATCAAAGTAGGCTCTTTTCAGCCAGACGTTCCACCAAACCTGAAAATCTTGTTAACATGAACATCAGAAAGAATCATCGGCACACAGCAGTGACACGTAGGATTAAACAGACACTGTTATTAAATTACATTTCTCTGTAGTAATATTGCAAGCACATTTGGAACTGGTGTTAAGGTAAGACATTAAAGTAGCCCATCATATTTTCACAGATCTTAGTGACATACAAGGAGGATCTCACAGGATATTGCATGGCTCCTCTGAGAGTAGAACCCAACCCACCTGATGAAGGAATAAGTTAATTTCCACTAAAAATGGACAAAGCCTTTTGACTGACAAAGTTACTTATCTAATGCTAATTACTGGGAATAAGGCAAGGAAAATCTCTTGCTAAGATTCTTTTTCAGATGGCTGAGGAAACACAGACAGCATTGTACATAGGTGCATCCTTGAAACAGAGCTCCAAGACACCCAAAACTCTCTTCATAATGTTTTTCTCAACTATTTTGGCTGCTCATATGTAGTAATATTTTTGTGACTGTTAAACAGAGGTTAAAATATGCTGACTTTTCTGGGACTAGCACCAAAGTGGCTTTTACCCAAATATAAGGTAAACCTGACCTGTGTTTCAGAGGAATTCTTCTTTCTAAAACTAACTGATGAAAAGTGTTGTAGTCATAACCTTGTAGAAGAAGGGATATTCATTAAACCAAGGAGCCTGCACAGGTAACCAAACTCCTAGTCAAATTCCTAGCACATTATAATGTTGTTTTTCTGAGGTTACTATTGATGTGGTCTTTCTACAAATTAAAAAGCCCATCTGAATCTGGTTTTAGTAAGACAGGTTTCCAATAAGATTACCGGAAGAAAGCAGTACACGTAGCACGACTGTTGATTGATCTGGTGTCTTTGCTGAGATTCACCTTACTGTTAGCAGATTTCAAACACTGAAAGCTACTGAAATGCTAGACAACTTGGTGAAGTGAGCAGAGTCACTCTTCAGCCTATATTTTCCTGATATCTGCCAGTTGCTGGAGACAGTTGTTGCCCGCCAGAATGCATTCTATTTATAACTGAGTGCCCTGGCTGACTGGCAAAGATGGGGAAGCTGAGTAAAATAGTGTTTAGTTCTTCAAAGTCTGGGAGGAGGCCGCTCTCGGCTGTAAGAGATGACACTTCAGTCTAACCCAAGTTAAATCTTATTATACATTAATAAACCTTATTATAGCATTATAATAAATCTTACTATACATGTCATCAGCGGCGCTGAGTCTAGTTGGAGGACACTAACTAGTGGTGTCCCCCAGGGATCAGTACTTGGGCCCAGCCTTGTTTAACTTCTTCATCAATGACCTGGATGAAGAGACAGAGTGTACCCTCAGCAAGTTTGCTGATGACACCAAACTGGGAGAAGTGGTGGATACACCGGAAGGCTGTGCTGCCATTCAGTGTGACCTGGACAGGCTGGAGAGTTGGGCAGAGAGGAACTTGACGGAAGTTCAACAAGGGCAAGTGCAGGGTCCTGCACCTGGGGAGGAATAACCCCATGCACCAGTACAGGCTTGGGGTGGACCTGCTGGAGAGCCACTCTGTGGAGAGAGACCTTGTAGTCCTGGTGGACAACAGGTTGACCATGAGCCACCAGTATGCTCTGGTTGCCAAGAAGGCTAATGGGATCCTGGGGTGCTTTAAGAGGAGTGTGGCCAGCAGGTCGAGGGAGGTTCTCCTTCCCCTCTGCACTGCCCGAGTGAGGCCCCATCTGGAGTACTGTGTCCAGTTCTGGGCTCCCCAGTTCAAGAAAGATGAGGAGCTACTGGAGAGAGTCCAGCGGAGGGCTACGAGGATGATGAGAGGACTGGAGCATCTCTCCTATGAGGAGAGGCTGAGGGAGCTGGGCTTGTTTAGCCTGAAGAAGAGAAGGCTGCGAGGGGACCTTATAAATGCTCATAAATATCTTAAGGGTGGGTGTCAGGGGGATGGGGCCAAACTCTTTTCAGTGGTGCCCAGCGACAAGACAAGGGGCAATGGGCACAAACTGAAGTACAGAAGTTCTGTCTGAACATGAAGAAGAACTTCTTCCCCCTGAGGGTGATGGAGCACTGGAACACTTTGCCCAGGGAGATTGTGCATTCTCCCTCTCTGGAGCTATTCAAGACCCGCCTGGACAAGGTCCTGTGCAGCCTGCTGTAGGTGACCCTGCTTCGGCAGGGGGGTTGGACTCGATGACCCACAGAGGTCCCTTCCAAACCCGAATATTCTGTGATTCTATGATTCTATGATTAAGAAATACTTCACTGAAACTGTAATTTCTGCCTGACCCCATTGTGTTTCATTACATTACCTTAAATTCATCCATGCTAGAAAGTGAAAGTCTAAATATCGGCATGAGAATAAACCTGCAAAAATTTCTGAAGAAGGCACAGAGAGATGAGTGTCATATTTCTTTAAAACATGATAAAAGATCAAGGAGACATTTTAGCAGTTATATGAATATGCCTGTTAATGACAGTTCAGTGAAATACAATACCACTTACTGAGGAACAATATTTCATGATTTAGAGCTCTCCTATTCTTGTGTACGAGTATGCTAACACAATAGATATATTTAATATCTTTGATGAAGAGCAGTTTGTGTATTTTTTTACACTTTGTTTGTACAGTGACTCCATAGAGAATGTGAATCAATTAGGATTCATTAATTCTACTTAATAACAGACCCAACTGCCTTGAATGCAGGGGAAAAAGTCTGGTTAGTTCCATAGGACATAAATCTGTCTGTACATTAGTAGCTACTCATTTCCAAGATGATTATCAAAATAATTCTTAAGAAACAATATATTACAGAAAAGACTGTAACAGCTATAATATTATGGAAATACGTCATATTAATTGTTTCAAAATATAAAACAATTGTTGCATTGTTATTTCATTTGCATTGAAGAAATTTTGATGTGGAGCAGGAAATCATTGTTCTAGGTGATATACAGACAAATATAAAAGATATCCCTTTTTATGGGAAAGCTGAAAGAATAGTGGAAGGTCTTTTTCATTCATTACGAAATAAGAAGAAAGTAAGTCTTAAAGTAATAAATACAAAATTAACTTTTAAATATATAATAAAAAGGAATGAAAGGAGAAAAGCTTAATCAAAGGAGAATAAGGAGAAAAGTATACTATGAGACCACATAATAAATAAAGACTCTGTTCAATTTAACGATTTTAATGGGAGAGAAAGGGAGAAGAATCATTAGTAGAAATTTAGGGCTAGATTCTGCAGCGTTTGTTCCTGAAGAAGAGAGAAAAAGAAAAGACATGAACTAGCAGAAAAAGAAAAGAGGATATAATGGATTGTTAAAGGTAACACAAAGATAAAGGGGCAATAGGCTACCTGGGATTCTATGGGTCACAGTGCAGAACCAAAGGTTATTCTACAGGTGGGAGGCTTTGGGCACAAAACATGAGAACGGAAGTTCTAAGTATAACTGAATTTCTTAACAGTAGTAACCAGGAATAAAGCAAACTGCTAAGATATTCTAAAAAGCAGAATCGAAGTCTCACCAGCTCTGTAATTCTGGAAATGTGAAGACAAGTACAGAAGATTTAAACAGTTCTTCACCCACTAATTGCAAGTAATGTATGAAACTAAAGGAGAAGGTAGTCAGAAGCAAGCTTTAATCCTGATAATAGCTGGCTCTGAAGCCCTTGATGTTTTTTAAACAGCTTTCAGTTAACTCAGACAGAGGAGGCTAACCATGAAACTCCCTTTACAGAAACGTGAAGTGCGGCACCCAATGTAAAAATATGAAGAATATGTTTAAAAAAAAACAACATTACAGGATGTGAAAGAATCAGAAAGTTTTATGACTGATCTAAGTCCTTCAAGATTCAGACATGAGATCTATTGTAAGTGAGGTAATGATGAAAATAAATCCCACAAATTACCAAGAAATTGAGGCTTAACCTTTAACAAACAAAAGAATTTCACAAGCAAGGTCACAGCATATTGGAGTGTGCTAAGGATGGGCAGTGCTTAGATTGTCTTGCCAGAGTGAAGAGTCTAAAATGTATTAAAAGAAGATGCCTTGAGTAGAAAGGTATTTCAGGATCTGTCTTGCAGTACACAAACCAACATGATGCACTCTACATGTTAACACCAAATAACACGAGTGAAGAGAAAATCGGGTGTTTGGAAAAAAGATGCAAGAATTACACTGCACTGCATAACTTTGTAAACACCAATAGTGACTCCAATATCACCACTAGCTCTGAAGATTCTTTGTAAAACTCATTGAAACTCACCACAGTTGGATATTAACTGATTCTCAGTCAGTTAAAGGAAGGAATAATACCCCTTTTATTTCTTTTCCTACTTCACAAAGTCACCAATTACAGAATGGTTGAGGTGGAAAGAGACCTCTGAAGGTCATCTGATCTTACTCTCTGCTCAAGCAGGGCCACCTAGAGACAGCTATTCAGAACCATGTCCAAACAGCTTTTGAATATCTCCAAGGGTGGAGATTCCATAATCTCCCTGGGTAACCTGTTCCAGTGCTCAGACACCTTCACAGTAAAAACGTGTTTCCTGATGTTCCTAAGGAACCTCTCAGTTTGTGCCAATTGTCTTTGGTCCTGTCACTGGTCACCACTGAAAAGAGCCTGGCTCTACCCTCTTTGCACCCTTCCTTCATGTATTTGCAGACTTTGGGGAGATGCCCTGCTGAGCCTTCTCTTCTCCAGACTGAACAGTGCCAGCTCTCTCAGGCTTTCCTCATAGCATAGATGCTCCAGTGCCTTCATCATCCTTGTGGTCCTTCACTGGACTGTCTCCAGTATGTCTGTCTCTCTTATTCTGAGGAGCTCAAAACTAGACACAGTACTCCAGGTGTGGCCTCACCAGTGCTGAGTAGACGGGAACGATCACCTTTCTAAACATGCTGATAATCCTTTGTCTGATGCAGCCCAGTGTACCATTAGTGCTCTGTGCCTTGAGGGCACATTTCTGGCTCAGTTCAACTTGATGTCCTCCAGGTCCTTTTCTGCCAAGCTGTTTTCCAGTTGGCTAACTACAGCATATACTGCTGTCTGGGGTTGTTCTTCCCCAGCTGCAAGACTTCACACTTCTCCTTCTTGAAATTCATGAGGTTCCTTTATTAGGTCCATTTCTTCAGCCTGTTGATGTCCCTCTGGGTGGCAGCACAAACATTTGGCATATCAGCCGTTCCTCCCAGTTTAGTGTCAGCAGCAGACCTGCTGAAGGTAGAGTCTGACCCATCATCCAAATTGCTAAGGAAGATGCTGAAAAGGACTGGACTCAGTATTGACCTCTAGGCTACACTGCTAGTTACTGGCCTCCAACTAAACCTCATGCCTCTCGTCACCACGTTCTGAGCCCCACCATTCAGCTAGTTTCCAATTCACCTCACTGTCTTCTCATGCAGCTCACACATGAACAACTTGTCCGTGAGAATCTTATGAGAGACAGTATCAAAAGACTTACTGAAGTTGATGTGGACAATACCCACTGCTCTCCCTCTCTATCAGGCCAGTCACTTCACTGTAGAAGTTTATCAAGTTGGTCAAGCATGACTTCCCATTTTGTGAATCCATGCTGACTACTCCTGATGATTTTCTTGTACTTAATATGCCTGGTAATGGTTCCCGGTATTAGCTATTCCATCACCTTCCCAGGGATCAAGGTGAAGCTGATTGGCCTGTTCCCTGGGTCCTCCTTCTTGCCCCTCTTGAAGATAGGAGTGACACGTACTTTCCTCCAGTCTTCAGGAACTTATCTCAGCTGCCATGATCTAAGATGACCAAGAGAGGTCTCACGATGACATCAGCCAGCTCCCTCAGCTCTTGTCAGTGGATTGCATCAGGGCCATGGACTTATGTATGTCCAGTTTGCTGAAGTTTTCTCTAACCTGATCCTGAAGTAACTCTTGCTTGCTCCAAACTTTCCGCCTGGTATCTGGGGTCTGGTATTCCTGAAGGCTGGTCTTACTACTGGACACAAGTAGAAATTGGGAGAGGAGCGGTTGGAGAGCAGCCCTGCAGAAAGGGATCTGGGGGTGCTGGTCGACAACGGGCTCAGTATGAGTCAGCAGTGTACACTCGCAGCCAAGAGGGCAAACTACATCCTGGGGTGATTATCCTGCTGTATTAAGCATTGGTTCAGGCTTACATTGAGTACTGTGTGCGGTTCTGGGCCCCACCAATTAAGAAGGATGTTAAGGTCCTTGAAAGAGTCCAGAGGAGAGCAACAAAGCTGGTGAAAGGGCCGGAAGGCATGTCCTATGAGAAGCAGCTGAGGTCTCTGCGTTTTTCTAGTTTGGATAACAGGAGGTTGAGGGCAAACTCATTGCTGTCACAGAGTCACAGAATGGTAGCGGTTGGAAGGGACCTCTATGGGTCATCTAGTGCAACTCCCCTGCCAAAGCAGGGTCACCTACAGAAGACCACAGAGGACCTTGTCCAGGCGGGTCTTGAATATCTCCAGAGAAGGAGAATGCACAACCTCCCTGGGCTGCCTGTACCAGGGCTCCGTCACCCTCAGAGGGAAGAAATTCTTCCTCATGTTCAGACAGAACTTCCTGTGCTTCAGTTTGTGCCCATTACCCCTTGTCCTGTCGCTGGGCACCACTGAAAAGAGTCTGGCCCCATCCTCCTGACACTTACCCTTGAGATATTTGTAAGCATTTATTAGGTCCCTTCACAGCCTTCTCTTCTTCAGGCTAAAAAAACCCAACTCCCTCAGACTCTCCTCATAGGAGAGATGCTCCAGTCCCCTCACCATCCTTGTAGCCCTCCGCTGGACTCTCTCCAGTAGCTCCTTATCTTTCTTGAACTGGGGAGCCCAGAACTGGACACAGTACTCCAGATGTGGCCTCTATCGGGCAGAGTAGAGGGGAAGGAGAACCTCCCTCGACCTGCTGGCCACACTCTTCCTAATGCACCCCAGGATCCCATTGGCTTTCTTGGCAGCCAGGGCACACTGCTGGCTCATGGTCAACCTGTTGTCCACCAGGACTCCAAGGTCCCTCTCCACAGAGCTGCTCTCCAGCAGGTCCACCCCAAGCCTGTACTGGTGCATGGGGTTGTTCCTCCCCAGGTGCAGGACCCTGCATTTGCCTTTGTTGAACTTCATAAGGTTCCTCTCTGCCCA
>Ga0065711_1028261_pt1 | contig 42450 bp, 17 predicted proteins | sample Hoacrofraction12_FD_59098 | JGI IMG/M metagenome (GOLD analysis project Ga0065711, IMG submission 59098) | Hoatzin crop microbial communities from Cojedes, Venezuela - Epithelial fraction 12 v2 (version 2) | ecosystem: Host-associated > Birds > Digestive system > Esophagus > Crop | place...
CCTGCTGTAGGTGACCCTGCTTCGGCGGGGGGGTTGGACTAGATGACCCACAGAGGTCCCTTCCAACCCCTACTATTCTGTGATTCTGTGATTCTGTGATTTACACTTCTGCATCTAATAGTTGCAAGGAACAGTTCAAGCACCAAAATTCAACAATCCATATTGTGAAACAGTCATCAAGTCACAGAAAAATGATGGTTTGGAGGAACCCTTGTGGTCACCCAGACAAACCTTTAGGCATTGTTTTGCCTTTGGCTAATGAATATATTTCCAAACAGTTCCTGGGTATGACTTGTGGACCAGAAACTGCTTCCGGTAAGGGATTTGCATGCAGTCACCCTGCTCTGGAGGCTGAGGTAAATTAAAAGTGTGAATATGGGCTCTGCCATTGCAGTGGAGCTCCAGCCTGGGGGGGTTGTGTCAGGAGCACTTCATTCATTAGTATGAACGTAACCTCTGTTAACTCTGTTGCCACTGAGTATTTGTCACCTACAAAAATACATTGCTTAACATCTCTGCTGGCTTCATAGTACTACGCCACCAGTCATCTCCTTCCATCTTCTACATAATTTGAAGGAGAAATTCGCTCATCGTCACGGACAAATGTCTATGATCATCTCTAAGTTAAAAAAAAAACTTTCTGATTTAGGTTTAAGCTACCCAACACATTTTCTTCCTCACAGGAGAGAAGAAAGCGGACTGAGTTGCATCTTGGAACCATGTCAGTGTCTATTGCTCCTGTGCTTGTGTTAAACCGATTGCCAGATTTGGGGTGGGAACTCCTCTGCTGCCCAGGTAGAGTTGGCAAGGACTGTCAGAGGTTTTCATGCTGTCCTCCCCAGCGTAGGCTGTGGCCATCCAGATCACCAGGCTGATTTAAACCCTGGGCTAGCTTTTTTCTGATCCATCTTAAGAGCATCAATCTTTGTGGCACTGATAAACTTTAAACCAGCTTCAGGTGGTTAAGAAGTGATTGTATCTAGGCATGCAAAGCCAACAGACAAACCAAATCATGGCCTGGATTTGGCATGCAAGGTTCTTGTCTGTATAATTCCTGGTCTGTGTATTCCTCTTTTGCTGTTCCCCAGGTACCCTAACTCTCTGTCATTACCACTAAAAATTAAAATATAATCTCTTAAGGGCAGCTGCTACATCTTTCCTTATTCTGAGAAGTTCTGTACTTTTATATAACCCTCTGTATGATTTTTTAATAGCAAAGAGCCTACCTTTGACTTGTTGAAAATACATACAATTTATTGCAGTAATTTTTTGAATATATTTTTCCCTTATTTATTTCCAAGGAAAATCTTTACTTTTCAGTAGTGGCAGAGTTACTGTTAATGCATTTTTCCTTGAGAATATTTTTGAAGAGGAAACGACATTTTACATGAAGAATATTTTCAATTAGAAAAATTTTGAATAGCTGTAATTGATAAAAAACTTGGACACAACTGAGAAAAAGAAAGAAGAGTGACATTTCAGTAGAAACCTGCAACTCCTTGGTCTACTGTGCCAAAATTCAAGATCTGAACAAGACCAAACTTTCAAAAAGAAATTCAGCAATTCATTTTATGCAGCATTTGATACATTTCTCCCAGGAGCAATGCTTTTTTGATATTGCTGCAATTAACAATTGTCACTATGAAAAGCAAGTGTATTACTGTTTTTCTGTATTATTTATCATGATAATTTCCAGAAACAGCTCTAGGTAGCAAAATATACCAGGCCAATGCCAGGTTAGTTACAGTATTGCTCAGTGTAGTACCATGTAGAAATGCCCAGCTGGTTTTCAGTAAGCCTGAAAAGAGTAAAACAGAGAAGGCAGGACAATGTGCTAGCACGGCTTGACTGTCTTGACTAGAGAGAATCGTTTAGTCTGAATTTGGATATCACTGCATGAAATTGCATAACATGGTGCACAAACATACCCTAAGAGTTTTAGTGGCCTAGTTAGGGCAGTACAGTGATACCAGCAGAGTTATGCAACCAGACCAGGAATGTAGACAGCTCCCGCGGCGCTGTTTCTCCCGAAACACGTAGATGCTCCTTCTTGTGTATAACCGGCCCTCCTGGAAGCACCTAAAGCAAAATGTGTTGTCTATGAGACCCTGTGCAGGATGGCAGTTGAAGTGATGTTGCATTTATCTCACAGGGAAGCTTGGTTTTGTGAGTTTTCCATCTTAAACGTGAATGGTGAGGCAGAGCTGAACCTGGTGGCTTCAGACTGGATCTCCTTGGGATTCACATCCTTTTCATCAGCAAAAGCACCTGTATTCCCCTTCTAGGCAATTTCCTTTTCTAAAAACATGCATTTTTATTGGTAAAATGGCAGCTCTTTTGTACTTGCAACTTTTGCCCTTGCAATGTTCACAGTATTCCCTTCAACAAAGCATGTAACATACTGGGCATAATGAATTAATCCCATCTATTCTAATTAAAAGTAATGTATGGCTGAATACATCAATGTATTTTTCCTTCTTTCCTGGAGTCAAGTAATTATTATGAGATTGACAATGGTTACTGATTTCTAAAAAGCTTCTCCTTGAAATTACTTCAAGAATCCATTTCTGTGATATGAATTTGTCTTAAATAACCTGGAAACTGTCAACCAAAGTGATCAAATCTTTTACTCACAGCGATTTTTTTCCTTCTTTTAAAAAAGTTAGTTAATTAATGTTTGTCTTTTGCAGTGCTGAGTATTTTCAGGTTGTCACTTGCTAATGACAGTTCTTATTTATTTAAAATCTTTAAATTCTTTCCCCTGTCTGCATTAGTACTCTTCTTTTTGGCATTTTCAGCATCTGATTATGTGTGGTAGAAACTTTTGTAGTTTTATTTTTATAAAATAATTTTGTTCCATGGGATTTGCTGAGCTTTTAGTTCCTCTGCAGTGAAACAGGAATCTTGTGGGTACTGAGAGGTATTTTCCACAATGGGTGACTCTGAGTCCAATGTGTTCAGAGTTCTTTGGGTCATAAACGTGGCGCAGTTCTACAAATATTAATATGCATAAACACTACTGAGAGAAATCCTTATGCCTCTGAAGTGAATGGGAATTCAGAGAGAAACGTTTATTAATCCTTTGGGAGGTTTTTTAAAAACTGAGGCTAAACTACCAGAGAGATAGATGTAGACTCACCTTGACAGAGTTTTATAAAATAAATAGTTTTATTGTACAAAGCCACAGCACAGAATTTATAGATTATATAGAGCACACAAAGCATTTAGACAGTAAATGTATAGCTGTAGAGAATGCTTTAATTTTTAGAAACTATTTATCTCCTGATATGCAAACTACAATCACACTATGAGATGCTGGGTTTTGGAACTGGGCCACCCTCCAGTAAACAATGAAAGGCACTATTGAAGGGTCAGTTTATATTAAAAAAAGCTACAGCAAACAAACCAAAAAAGACCAACACAAAAAGAAACAATCCTGTGAGACAGCACCGGGACTCATATCTCCTCCTCCAGATACAAACACAGTACCGTACCAGTTTGGCTATAAAATTTCTTGGGCTTTACTGTACTTGCTGGTACACTTCTGCTTGGACTTTCCCTCATGAAAACCAGTATCCTGGACTTCCGTCAATCAGCTGGAGAGACATGCCTATCCAGACTTGCCTAGGAAGACAAGGGCATGAAAAAGCTTTGGGATCTAGTCCAAATCTTACATACGTCTCCAATGTAGTCCAATAGAGAGATAATTCAAGGCTGACTTGAACATCCTTTTCTTACTCTTGATCTAAGAGTGTCATAGGCATCTTACTCTAATTACAAGGCATTTAATGACCTCCTTAGGTTCTGCCTCAGGTGTTTAACACATTATATTAAAATCTTACGAGGGCCCATATCATCAGGTGTCATTCAATGAGAGGGTTTTGGTTATTTCTTTTGTCCTTTTTCTGCTGAGATTTTTCCTCTATCAAATCGAAGTCTTTTGTTTACTTTGAGTTGCCTCTGAGTCCAGCTAAGTCCAATAGCATGTGAGACTGAAAGATAGATTTATGGCCCACTGCAGGTCTCTTGTCCCTAAAACTGATGCAGGAAAAAAAACTGTTATTCTCTTGGGTGGTTGAAGACAGATACACGTTGCTATGCCTATAGTCTGCATGCATACAGTTGGGCTCAGGCAGCCTGCAGTACACCTAAGCACTTAATTTCCCAAACAACTACACCATTGATCCTTTTAGTCCATACACTGGCTTTCTTCCCATAGAAAACAGGACAGAGAGGTTGCAGTGGGGTGAGGCAGGGTATTAGCCCAACAGGAAGCCCAGTAGCAACCAGAACATGCATTCAGGCTAAAAGCCAGCTGAGACAGTTCTAGAAATTCAGAGTTAGTGCTTGTCCTTTCTGCCAGGACCCTTGCATCCCTCTTGGCACAATTACTTGATAGGGTTATGTTCGGTAATCACACTTTTATCTTTTTAGTAGGTTTCATGATTTGAATTCTAGGTCTTTAGGTAGTGGATTAACAGTTTGAAAACTGCTATAGCAGTAGGACTATCCTTCTGAGGGATGTATGTAAATTCCTCCAATTCTGGCATGAGAAGTTCAAGAATTAACCTGCTGCCTTCTGCCTATGTGCTATGAAACAACAGAAGTTGTAAAGTTAAGTTTCCAAGGCAGCCAAGTGACTGGGTTTAGAAAACCTTGCTGAGAAAATTTATATACATACTATGAATTTTTATCCACATATACGCATTAATATGTACACTCGATTCCACAGTTTTATTATTCTTGGAGTCTTCACACACCTGGGATATGTTGCTAACTGCAACTATTTCGTAAGTCATACTTAAAACTAGCAAAAGGGAAAAACTGTGAGAGATGGGGGAAAATGCAAGAGTGGATTTCTATGTTCATTCAGCCAATCAGCTTTTTAAGTAAATGTCTTTAATATGTGACAAACATACAGTTTGTTAGTTTTCCCCACAGATTACTCAGAGCACATGGGCTTTAATCTGATTTGACAGCCTTGTGATATTTTCTGCCATTCTTGTTCTTAGCAAAGTGCTCTAAAAATGCATCCATAATTTATTTATGAGACCTTCTTTAACCCTTCAACAACTAAAATATACACCATACCTTTCATCCTTGAACTGTCAATGCTGATTGTGGAAAGTGCCATCAGACACCTCTGAGGTTAAATGACGGAGCATTACTCTTTCTTTCTAAAACGATAAATAGTGAAGAAGCCATTGTTTTCTTGTCAGAATGCTGAAGAAAAAATATTAGAACCCTCTACCACATTACATTTCCATAGAAAAATACACTAGCACCATGAAAACACACAGCTATTAATAATTTTGTGAGATACTTTAATTTCTAACAAAGGAAAATCCCAGGCCAATTTATTTTTATCTGTACCAAGAGCTATTTTTTCCACTAAAAACCTACTGAACTCCTTTTAACATGAATATATCATTACAAATTCTGTATAAAAAGCACTTCATAATACGGACACGCTTCATGCCTCTTGTAAAGCTCTTAAATTTTTTTGTACTATATGCCTCTCACAATATTTTGATTTGTTGCAATTATTTAATATAAAGTAAATCTTCCATTTCTGTGATGCCAGAAGTAACTACTTGGTGGAAGTAGTTTAATTACTAAACCAGTTGAACCATTGTTACGTTATTATAAGGAATAGCCCCAAATTCTATGCATTTACTCTGGATTTGGCCTGACCATCTTTTGTGAAATGATAGGGTATTATTTCACTTCAGGCTAGAAAATATTAGCAGAATAGCACATTGTCCTACCTTCCTGGTTGTGCTACTTTTCTACTCCAGTGTTGGGTGGAGTCCTAATGCAAACTTGGATTTCATAGACTCACAGAACAGTTGAGATTTGAAGGGATCTTTGCGAGTTATCTATTCCAACCTCCTCCTTAAGGTAGGTCCAGTTAGATCAGGTTGCTCGGGGCCTTGTCCAGCTGAGTTGTGAATATCTCCAAACCTGGAGATCCCACAACTTCCCTGGAGCCTTTTCTATGTTTGACTGCCCTGACCATGAGTATTTTTTTCCTACTATCTAGTCAGAATTTCCCCTGTTGCAACGTGTGTTCATTGCCTTCTGCCTCCTCACTGTGCAATCCCAAGAGGAATCTCACTGTCTCCCCTTTTGAATTCTGGGAAACATGTCTTTATAGATATACAGGAACGTCTGGAGTTATTTACAGTTCTGGATGTGCTCATGCATGGTTGCTAATCACTGGTCAGCTCTGCAAGTGAGGAGATGGTTGTGTCACCTTGGCTGTATGGTCTGGCTTTGCAGTGTCTTTCACACTAATGAGGATAGCCTGGGTGACAGTACCACCCTGTGCCAGCTGATGATGGCTTCTGCTTGAAGGTGTAGAGCCCAGTTATGATTCAGCCTGTTCAAAACATCTCGTATGCTGTGCGAGTGTACGTGCCGGGAAGTTGACTCTGCATGATTTGGGGAATCTCCCTCCTCTCCATGGGACAGAAGTTCTCAGCAGACATTCTCAACAGTCAGGTTAAGTTATAGATCACAGGTTGTGAAGACTCTGCAATTTTAAATATATATATGGCAGCACAGAGTCTGGCCCCAAAAAACATATTTACTTACTTCCATTTAAGCAAAACACTTGTCTTCTTTTTTTCTGTGCTTGGCACATTTTAAACTCATGGCTGGTGGGCAATAGAACATCCAACTCAATAAAAGAAGTGCTCCTGGAAACCATAATCCTGGAAGCTGTAAACTGGGGCATAGTCAGCACTGATTTGTGAAGGGGAAATCACATCTGACCAACCTGATAGCCCTTTGTGCTGACAAGACTAGTGCAGTGGATTGAAAACTGACTGACTCACCTGCTGGGTTCAACAGGGAGTGATCAGTGCATGAAGTTCAGATGGAAGCCAGCTGCTGGTTGTGGGGCCCAGGAGTTGATTCTGGGACCAGTACTGTTTCACATCTCCATTAACGACCTGGACAACAGACCAGAGTACATACTCAGCAAGCTTGCAGATGATACAAAACTGAGAAGAGGGGCTGATGCACCAGAAAGTTGTACTGCCATTCGGAGGCACCTGGGTGGGCTGGAGAAATGGGCTGACAGGAACTTCATGATGATCAACAAGGCAAATGCCAAGTCCAGGACCTGGGGAGGAACAACCCCATGGACCAGCACAGGCTGAGGGCCGAATAGCTGCAAAACAGCTTTGCAGAAAAGTACCTGAGGGTCCTGTCGGACAAGTTGAAGATAACTCAGCAATGTGCCCTTGCTGCAAAGAAGCCCAACAGCATCGTGGGCTGCACTAGGAAGAGCTGGTCGAGGGAGGTCATCCTTTGCCTCTGCACAGCACTGGTGAGGGATATCTGGAGTGCTGGGTCCAGTGCAAGGCTCCCCAGTGCAACAGAGACAGGCACTTACTGGAGTGTGTCCAGTGCAGGACCACAAAGAAGATGAAGTGTCTTTCATGCAATGAGAGGCTGTGAGAGCTGGGGTTGTTTAGCCTGTGGAGAAGACTCGGGGGGGATTTAATCAATGTGTATAAATAGCTGTCAGCGGGAGTAAAGAAGGTGGAGCCAGGCTTTTCTTAGGGGTGCTTGGGGACAGGACAAGAGGCATTGGACAGAAACTGAAACACTGGAAATCTCACGTAAACATAAGAATTTCTTTTTCTGCTGTGATAGTGGTCAAACACTGTAATGGGCTTCCCAGAGATGTGGTGGAGTCTCCATTCCTGGAGATACTCAAGATCTGACTGGACATGGTTCTGAAGTAGCCTGCACTGGATGACCCTGCTCTGAGCAGAGTGGTTGAACTACATGAGCTCAAGAGGTGCCTTCCAACTTCAGCCATTCTGTGGTTCACTGCTAATTTCCCTCAGCTTCGGGAGAATACTGTAGTTTTACTGCCTTTTTAACCTAGATGTCCTTTACATGTTTGGAGAGTTAGTTTCTCTCTCATGCAGTATCTTAGCACACCTCTGCTCGAAAATATTTCTCACAGTTACGTAGAAGTGAAAGATTCTCCCTATCGACTTTTTCGCTTTATCTTATTCTACAGTATACTCTTGTGCAGCTGTGTGATGATAACCAGTGCTGCAATGTATTGCAAAATGTGCCTTGTAAACAAGAATATACTTTTAAGACTACAATTACTTTCAATAAGCGTCATTTGGTTAATGCATACCTGCTGTCTAGTAGTATTGCCTGGTTTGCTAGATTATCTGGAGCCAAAATAGGAAGATGGTTCCTCCGATATTAAGTTGTTATTATCCTGATTTTGTAATAGATCTTGAGCAACCTTATCCCTAAGCAGTAGAGGAAATTACCATCTCAGTACTCTAGCAGATACAGAACTACCTAGGCAAGCAAAAACTAAGACCTTTGTTTTTTAACTCATCACACTGTCCACACCCAAAATGATTTGTTTGTCACCTCTCAGTTCATTCCTCATATGGGGACTTTGTCAATCAGAGATTTAAAGCGCTATGTTGAGTTCTCCCCAGCTGTCTTCATCTCTCTGTCTGCTGACTATGTACAGGGTTAGTGCTTCATTAACTAGAGTAGAGGCAGCATCTCTGGGAGACCCCCACGTGAGGGCTGAGTATGGGGATTTGCACCAGACAGACGCAAGCTCAGGGCTGGGCTGGCCAGACACGAGTCAGCTCTTTTCCAGAAGCTCTGTAGATAGGGGAGCACAAGAAATTGTCCAAGTTCACAAAGCCTAACAGTTCCCAAGGTTGGCACCACAGTGCAAGTCTATAGGTGACAGCTCATCCTGTCCATGTCTGATGGGCAAGGTGCACCCCAGATTCGGTGCTCCTGCCCAGCTGAGCAGCTCAGCATCTGTAGCCATGGCAGCCTCAGGTCTGCAGCAGCAGCCACAGCTGTTTTGGAGATTTGAAAGGAGGAGCCAGGAATTCCCCTTCACAGCCTTGATGCCAACTCCTACATAGCCCCGGGCAAGTCATTTAACTTCTCTGACTCAATTTCCCCATCTGCTAAATAGGGATAATAGCAGAGGAGTATTGTAAAGATTAATTAATTAGCTAATGTTTGTAAAGCGCTTTGAAGATCAAAAGCACAAAGTACTATTGTTGTTATCAAGGGTGTTGAATCAACTTTCCTCATTTTGGCTCATCAAACCTCAGCACTTGGACCATTGCCCCAGGGCATGTGCTGGCATTAAGAAAATTATGAAGATCATCTATTCATAAGCAGAGATATCAAAGCACTCTTGGAGGTGCTGGTAGTCACTAAAGCCCAAGCTCCCCAGACAGGTAAGCCACTTTCTCCCCATGAGTAGGCTGTGCAGCTGTTGGAGAGTGACCTCTCCAGGTCTTCAGTGGATCAAGGTAAGCATCAGCAAGTGCTTCTCACTGCTCCTCCTGCTCATGGAAACGCTTCCATGGGGAGGCAGGACTTTGCTCACAGTCCATCAGGTTTTCTGGGGTGTCTGGTCCTTCCACACTTCTCTGATCCTTCTTTCAGCCTATTCCTAAGTATCCAGTTTGTGGATCAGACTGTCTCTTTCAGCTCCAAGTCCTTTGAGCTGGTAGGCATCTCACAGAAGTGGGAGCATATCCTGCTTTCCTGGCATTAGTGCAAGAGATCTGTAGTTACTGTAATATAGGTTGTGTTACACATGCATACACAGACACACGCACACACTCCAACTGCCAAAATAGTGGGTGCATCACCCGGTTTGTTGGTCACAGTGCCTCACATGCTGCCCAGTACAAGGCTCAGACTGAGGACTGTAGTAGTCTCTTCCATTGCTGGACTTGCTAGCACAGGATCTGGCCCCTTATGCTTGGGATCAGGCACCTGAGTTGTGGGGGTTACAGCACTCTCAAGGAAAGTGTACTGCCAGAGTTAGCTGAACTGCAAGAGTGCAGCTTCTGAAGAGGAAAACAAACACTATTTCTTAGTCTTTGAGAAACTTGGTCTTCTGCTATCATCTTTGCAGAACCCCCAGAATAGACTAAGAAAATCAAAAGATTGTGATAATTACACAAAGTGAACAGAAGGCAAATGTTGGTTGATAATGGAGAGTTATTGTCAATATGCCATTTTAACTTGTCCATCAACAGAATAATCTCAGTTATTATTAACAGCTAAGGACTGTGAACTCCAAAAATCATTCATTTCCTAGAAAACAGCCATTTAAATGACTACAGTGACATTTTAATACCACCTTTTATTACTGCTGAAGAAATCATTCACACCAAAACATAACGCTTGCCCTCCCCCCAGCCACTATAAAGACAGCAATTATTAAGTGCGAAACATAGATTTCTCTTAGGTGCTGCTAGGCAAAAAATGCACTACTACTGACAATGCAATAGAGTGACAAACATCTACATATGGCCTTGCTGCATCCGCTCTCTAATGGACTGTGTTTTGGTCATTTTCCATAAACTTTACTGAGGGATTATTTTAAAAGTGAGATCATTGAAACAAAATGCCATGCTGGTTCTCAGTATAGATGAAAAATAGTATATGCACTATATATATACATATGCCCTAACAAGGGCGTTCGGGAAGAGATAAAGGTGCTGAGTTCATCAAAGCATTAATCTGAATCGTAACGTTCTTTGTACTAACTTTGCCCACTCAGTCTGGCACAAAATACATGGTTTTGAAGTTTCCTAAACACACTTGAAGTACTGGGATCAGTCCTATGAAACTGTGGTACTAAAACAAACACCTGCATTGAAAGTTTTGCACCTTTTAATGTTTGCAAAGTGTATACCATAAAAATAAGAGGTTGGAAGACTTATTAGATTGAATTGCAATCAGATTACATGTTGATAGAGGTACCGTGAAAAAGGTTTTACCTTTATTATTTTTCTCCTAACTCATGAAAAGGGATAAAATTTTACTCAATCTGTCTACTAAACACACGTTGAAACAGCTTCAAAAAAGTAATTTCTCCATTTGGCAAATGCTGTGAAACATCTCTGCTCAGAGATGGAGCAGTTTTTCAATACAGCTTTGGTACTTAATTGCAAGAGGCTCTTACATACAAGTGCAGAGCACTTAGAGATGAAAGTTACCTTAGCTCAGCAACCTGGTAGGTTTTTCTTCAGGCTCATGAGGGTGGTTGTGTACTTCATCCTCTATGTTCTCTAAGTAAGTTGTCCTGAAACAAAATATCTGGATCCTACGCATATCCATATGCATTTCTTACAGGAACAGTGAGATACAGAGCATCTAACACAGTTGGAAATTGTAGTAGGAAATACTACTTCACATCATCTGTCATAAAAGAGTGGGCTGCACCATAGTAGTTCCATCAAACTCTTGACCTGTATCTGCTGGTGTATTTGTAGAGTCCTGGGCAAAAGGACCCAGCTCCTTACATTTAAGCAAAATAATAATTCGTCACTACAGAACCATGGGACATTAACTGGAACATGCACAGCTCTACAGCCATGTTAATTGATTACCTGTGATTTCAGTGATGCGCAGGGTTTTGTGTGAACCATCTGCACAGGGGTAATATTCATCCTACAGCAAATAACTAAAGACATACTTAGGCAGGCAGTAAGAGCTGCAGTTTTTGCCCTTTTCCTTGCAGAAGACTTAGCATGATTCATCTTACCTTGTAGGTTTTCAGGCCACAGCAGGTCACTTTTATACATAGACCTGTTAAAGCATCTGGACATCACTCAGGCTCACAGAAGGGCACACGCAGTCTGTGGCCCAAAGACTTAAGGGTGACACGGAGTCATTGAAAAGTCAAGGTAAGGATTTCTGTCAAAATAAAAACAAACTGTAAGAGGGTGTAACTTTAGCCTGAATAACACAAATGGTCAGCGGTTGTGGATGTGTAGCAGATGTGCACCTAGAAGTGGGATGAGTGTGTTGTATTAATATTTGTTCTTTCTGTGCACTGTGGTAGGACCAGAAAGCCTGCATTTGGTTAGCTGCTCCTGGTGCTGAGCTCTGTATGAACACATAAGTAGGAAGAGTCCCCGTCCCAAAGATTATACCATCTAATTATAGTCAATATTTCTGCCATCCCCAAGGGTTCACAGTTCTAGAGTTCAGGCCCCCAAAACATTGATATTGGCATAAAAATAATGAAATTGAAAAAAATAATAATACTTCAACTGGGGTTATTTTTATTTGCCTTCTGGTATCTAAGCCTTTTCAATACACTTGAGTCATGTTTTCTCCACAGCCCTACGGACTAAAAATGTAGGTCTTGCCTACATGGGATTGTTTTTTGGCATAATCTAACATGTGAATTTAAAAAGTTATTGTTAGATCAGTATAATCCTTTCTTCCAGCTGGCCATTCACACTGGGACCTAGCTGTTGTAGCTTCTGCAAAGTTATAATTTAACTCACCTCCAAAAAGCAGCCCAAACACTGCCTTGTAATGGAGTCACTATCCCAGGATATTTATAACAGTACCATTTTGCATATGCCTATTGGCATGAAATACAGCTATGAGGATCTTTTTGGCAAAACAAGGTGCTACTTAAACACCCCCCAAAAACCCTACGTGTCATGAAGAACACAAGACTCCAGGAGCTGACTGCTAAGTGTTAAAGCAAAAGGTTAGATGCAAGCTTCAGGAGAGAAATCTCAGATGCTGGCAGCACCACTGCTGAAGGCAGAAAATGAGTAGGAAGGAGGACAACGTGAACTGCGATTAAATCCAGCTAGGACAGAAGCCAAACTGTTCTAGGTCACTCACACTTAGCCTATTTATAATTTTAGTACAATACAGATCATGAACAATATTAAAATATATAGTAGTGCTTTAATGACCTCCTCTTCTTGTCCCTGTCATGCAAAGAATTCTCTAATTATCTGCCTACAGACAACATCATGCTTAATTGCTTTTACACTCTTCCACTTACCCTGCCCTTAACTACAACTCTGTTTAGCACAATGGTATCCAACATTTAAATTTTTACACTTTCTGCCCAACTCTGTATCACTACACTTAATTCTAGCAATACATAGAATTTTAATTATCCTCAACTGGCAAAATGAAATATTGATATGAGCTGACAAAGACTTTACAGCTGTACATTTCTTGTTGGGCTCTAAATCAAAAGACTTTCTAATTCATTAGATTTATACTTTACATTTGGCTTTAACACCATGAATGTTCTTTCCCTTTGTGACACTCCATTCTTCACTTGCAACAGCATTTAAAAGCTGGTTGTTTTTCTGGTTCATGCCTCTAATCCCATGCCAGTATAATCCAATTCTTTGCGGTGAGATGAACCTGGAGGCAGAGCATCAAAAAGCAAGTGTAGTATATTTCAGAGACAAATTCTAAGCTTCTGGGTGTGACCAAGAATCATAGAATCAATTATAGAATCATAGAGTCATAGAATGGTTTGGGTTGGAAGGGACCTTAAAGATCACCTAGTGCCAACCCCCCCACCGTGGGCAGGGACACCTTCCACTAGACCAGGTTGCTCAAAGCCCCATCAAAACCTGGCCTTCAACACTTCCAGGGAAGGGACAACCACAGCTTCTCTGGGCAAGTGCCTCACCACCGTCACAGTAAAGAATTTCTTCCTTATACCTAGTCTAAAGCTACCCTCTTTCAGTTTAAAACACTTAATCCTTGTCCTGTCGCTACAGATCCTACTAAAAAGTCCCTCTCTGGCTTTCTCGTAGGCCTCATTCAGGTACTGGAAGGCTGCTCTGAGGATCCCCCGAGCCTGCTCTTCGCCAGGTTGAACAATGCCAGCTCTCTCAGCCTTTTGTCACAGGAGAGGTGTTCCAGCCCTCTGACCATTTTTGTGGCCTCCTCTGGCCTCGCTCCAACAGGTCTATGTCTGTCCTGTGCTGAGGGCTCCAGAGCTGGATGCAGGACTCCTGGGGGGTCTCACCAGAGCAGAGCAGAGCAGAGCAGAGCAGAGCAGAGGAGTAGAATCGTCTCCCTCGCCCTGCTGGCCACACTGCTGGGGATGCAGCCCAGGGTACAGTCGGCCTTCTAGGCTGTGAGTGTACATTGTCAGGTCATGTTGAGCTTCTCATCAATAAATATTGTGATTCTATAATTCTATGAAATACCCCCAAGTCGTTCTCCTCAGGGCTGCTCTCAGCCCATTCTCTGCCCAGCCTGTATTTGTGCTTGGGATTGCCCCAACCCATGCGCAGAACTTTGCACTTGGCTTTGTTGAACTTCATGAGGTTTACATGGGCCCACGTCTCAAGCCTGTCAAGGTCCGTCTGGATGGCATCCCTTCCCTCCAGTGTGTCAACTGCACCACACAGCTTGGTGTCACTGGCAAACTTGCTGAGGGTGCACTCAATCACCTTCCATGCTGCCAACAAAGATGTTCCAGTACTGACCCCTGAGGAACGCCACACATCACTGATCTCCACTTGGACACCAAGCCATCAACCACAACTCTTTGAGAGTGACCATCCAGTCAATTCCTTATCCACCGAGTGGTCCATCCATCAAACCCATGTCTCTCCAATTCAGAGACAAGGATGTCATGTAGGACATATTGTCAAATGCTTTGTACAAGTCCAGGTAGACGGCATCAGTTGCTCTTACATCATCCATCAATGCAGTAATCCTGTTGTACAAGGCCACCAGTTCTGTCAGGTATGATATGCCTGTAGTGAAGCCATGCTGGCTGTCATGGATCACCTCTTTTTTTTCCATGTGCCTTAGCATAGATTCCAGGAGGATCTGCTCCTTGATCTTGCCAGGCACAGATGTGAGTGACTGGCCTGTAGTTCCCCAGGTTCTCCTTTTTACCCTTTTTAAAAATGGCAGTTCTGTTTCCCCTTTTCCAGTCACTGGGAACTTCACCAGAAGTTCGTCCAGAAGCTCCTTGTTCATTCATGCATCCATATTAACCAACTTTCTTGGGGGCCTTCTCCCTCCAGGTCTTTGTCCCATGGCACCCTACTGAGTAGACCCCTGAAGAGGCCAAAGTCTGCTCTCCTGAAGCCCAGGGTAGTGAGCTTGCTGTGCGCCCTCCTCGCTGCCCTAAGGGTCCTGAAGTCCACCTTTTCAAGGTCACTGCAGCCAAGACTGCCCTTGAGCTTCACATTTCCCACCAACCCCTCCTTGTTGGTGAGAACAAGGACCAGCATAGCACCTCTCCTCATTGGCTCAAAATGTCCCTGAAGATTTGCTGCTATTAACCCAATACAAATAATCCATCTTTCTTTGTCACCTTGTACCACCATTTAACTCCAGATGTGGATACCATGACCCCGTTCTCATCACTCTCTGTTCAGCTGTTGTAGATAGATAGATTTTTTTTTATGAGTTTGCTCTTATGTCATGTTCTTCTACTCTCAATGCAGCTGTATTGTTTTTCAGGAATTTAGCCTCCAATAACAGTGATTCTAGCACTGTGAAGGTAATATAGCCCATCAGACTGACTAGAAAATAGCAATAGTTTGCAACAAACCCCAAGGTCATTTTCCTATAAGTCAGATATTGTTAGATAGATGGGAACAATAGTTGTTTATACATGTTTTCTTTCAGGTTTCTTATCTAAACTTCATTCAAATCTGGTACTAACTGAATCAGGCCAGAAATCTTGCAAAAACCTCTTTACTATTTCTTTTGATGGCAAATACAGCCAATGGAAGCCTGAGGTTTTCCAGATATTGCATTCAGGCACATGTCTTAGAGTAACAGAACATCAGGAGAAGATAGATGGGAGGCCAAAATCCTCAGGTGTCCTCATCTTGTAGCAAAAATTTGTTCTACTTCTTGCTGAATATGAGAATTTCTCTCTTCAGTCACCTGCCTGTCTTACTTCTCCTTTCTGTCTTTCATGGGTGGAGTGTTTATTTATTTCTTTATTTAGACTCTTCTCTTGTCTGATGGATAAATGTGCTTCTTACAAATGCTGTTAAATGAGTTGATTGTCAAAAAAAATGTGATTGTGTCTACATTAGAAGAATATTTGAAATAATGTATAAAGAATTGGTGCTTTTGTTAAGAAATGTTAAGGCCCTCTGTGCTAAAGTTTGGTACCTATTTCTCAACTGTCATCCAGAGATGACAGGTGAGCACATGGATCCCAGCCAGCACTTATAAGTGACCTAATACTCTCTATCAATGCCTACCCTGCAATATTACTCCCACGTAGCGAGGATTTATTAATATGCTATTAACACTTGTACTGGTGTGCCTCTAGCATAGTTTGCTACTGGGAACAAACCAGGGCTGCACTTGGAAGCACTAACTGTCAGCCTTTAATAATGTTGAATACAAACTTGATAAGAAAGCTAAAAAGCTAGAGCTTTGTTGCCTCTCTTCTGAGTTTTTCCCATTTTTTTCCTGGAGCTGAGCCACAAGATGGATTAACTTTGCTCATAATTTGATTGGGCATGTGAAGATGCAAAAAGCAAAAGCGTTCATTATCTAACCATAAAAAATTTACTTTAATTTAGTATTTTGGTTCTACTAGAGCTCAACTGATATGACAGAATTTCACTATAATGGAAGCTGTAAATATAGCCTCTGGAATGAAAACAAAAATGGCAAAACCCAGGCAAATCAATAGAAATATTCAGTGAGGTTTGAATTTTTTAGTGTCTTAATAGAAATTGAAGTGGTTTAAAGAGAAGAAAAGAAATTTGAAAATGAACCCCTGTCAAAAGTCATCAGCCTGCATTGCAGAAGTAGTAAGACTGGGTGCTCCTAGTGGGCTCCTCACCTGACAACTCGAAGGATCTAACCACTTCATTTCAACAAGAGGTCTTCAGTGGTCAATTAGCTAAATTTGAAAGTGCTTGTACTGGTTCCTTTGCCAGCCTTCGAGCAGATCTTGAGCTCTGTTTGGAAAGAATAATAATAATTCTGTCCTGCTTGGTTATGAACCTCAAAATTAGGAACTAATGCAACCATTTCCATGTTGTCCTGAGTTCTTTAATTTACTGCAGCTGCTTTGGAGCTCTTCATCTCCCTCACAGAAGTCAAACAGAAAACATCTCTCAATTTAAGAAAGCACTGAGGCTCTCAAATTTGGGCTTTGAAAGTTTTAGGGTTATTTTTCTTTTTCCCTAGATCAGTGAAATTATGCTAATCCATTATTTTCCTAGGCTCCCCATACACACACAGAAAAAGAATTTCAGTTCATTTGCTTAAGACTAGGCGACCCCTTGGGCTAACAGCACTAGAGTCGCAAGTTTCTGCAAGAGGGTGCAGCAAGTGAGGGATGTGTATTGCATCCTATCTGGCCACCTGTGAGTCTCTGGCAAGTCCTTTTATGCACAGGAGGAATAGCTGCTACTGCAAGACACAGCAAAGCTGGAACACACACGCTGAGAGAGGCAGCTGGACTTCCCAGGCTCTGCACTGGAGCCTGTCTTCAAGGCTTGTACATCCTCCTTACGGTTTTGTGAAGATTCTTTCCTGTTTAGTACTGCAGCGATAAAGGGAATTTAGTCAGCGCACTCGTTATTGTCAAACAGCAAACAAGAAGGCCAGATGAAGTCTCTGTATGTATCAGAATAAGACTTCAGCATCAGAACCTCTTATCCTTTATCTGATTTATTCTTCCATGAAGACAGAGGGGTCATTAACTCAAATAGTCATCATTACATGCTTCAAATATTCTCATGCCTGTCTGCTTTGTGTACCTGAAGAGAACACTCTGATGCTAGATTGGTATCAAGATTTCCCGTAAGATCTGCAGACTTCTGTGGAAAAACAGGGCAGTAGCTATGGGACTTAATGAGAGACACTAAACTCATTCTGCACTCAGAGAAGGGGAGTCTGAGAGGATGTGCACACTGCCAAATAATTCCACTTGCCATTCAAATCCACAAAATAAAGATGGCCTTAGTGTTTGGAGAAAGGGGCTGAAAAAATATGAAAGTAAAATTGAGCACAGAAAGAACAAAACACAGGCTAGTTTACTCATGACAATGATGTAAAATGGCTTTTAGAACAATGCTGGAGAAAACAGAAAACCAACATCACAAAAAAACCTGGTGCAAAAGGATCTGTGCTATAGAACAGAAAGAAGCAGTTCAATGCTACACACAGCTCTCAATACCTATGGGGGCTTTCTTATACATGTATATAATTTATCGTGCTGTACGTGACCAGACACAACTGAAAAGAAAGACTCAACCAAGGACATTGCACAGTGGTTGATGGGCAGGAAGAAAGTCCAGCAGGGTTGCAGGGTGGCACAGCATCAGCTCTGTCTGTGCACTGAAATGCAAATGTGCATCGTTGTTGTTGGCTACAGCGGCAAGACTGAAATTGGAGGAAGCAGATGCTGTAATCTGATGATGGTGTTGTTCTTGCTGAGTCTGAAGAATCACTTCAAGAGCTAGTAATGAGAGTCGCTGAAGCTAGTGTTGATTACAGACTACATCAGAATGTAAAAAGATAAAGGTGATGACACTTCTGAAATGGCGTATTGTAGCCACAATATACAGAAAGAGGTTGAGCAGTGAAGGAAATTCTGTGTCTAACACACAGTGGATAAAAATGGAGAGTCCCAGTTCTTGGAAGAAGGCATCTCATTCTGTATTCATGCATATGAACCTTCGAATTTAAGGATCCCCAAAGGGGACTGCGAACACAAGACCAGGTGAATCTCTGCACCTATTTGCTGTGCTCTAGGAAGGGAGAATATAAATGCAACAGAAACAACGCACATGGATTAGAAAAGCTGTGAGGGTTTGTAATCTCAGGCTCCCCCCCAAACACCGTCAGAGTGGACTTCCGGGTAAAGAATATTTTTAAATACTTCTAAAGTATTCTATACTTTAAAATACCACAAAATGCTTTTTTTAAAAGAATGTCTTCACAAGGGAACAGAAAGAAACAATGCAAGAAGGAAGCAAAGGAAAGGCCAGTCAGTGGTTTGAAACCGCTACGCATTAGCTGATTTAAGCCCAACAGGAGTCCAAGATGGAGGCTGGAGCTGTTTTTAAAAATGCTATTGGGCAGGTTTTACAACCAGAAATCCTCTCACCTCAGGGACACACAGATTTGTTAAACAAATTCAGCTTTAACAAAAACCTACTTACAAGGATCGAATGGACAATTCTCCTAGCAAATCCCTTGTTTTTCCAGGGACCTATGATACTGCTGATGTCCCTGATGTCTTCAGTCCTTTTTCCTGTGGCACAGCTGTGCACAGTACTTGTCCTTTGCCATAGGTTAAACAGGAGGTTGCTGAAGGCACAGAAGGGCTTGGCCTATTGCAAGGTAGGGGGCACAGTGTGGACATATAAATTAAAATAGTAAAAGTGAAGCAAAGGATTATGGGAAGCATCTGCTTAGAAAGGACTCTTGAAGAAGTGGTCAAAAGACACCAGAAGACCCCAGTGCCACAGCCAGCTACTGGAGTAGCTGAATATTTTTGTGTTAGTATTGGTCCTGCAGTCCAACCTCAATGATGCTCTGCCCTTGACCTTGACCCGGATTATTCTTCTCAGTTACGGCTGCAAATATGTGCTATTCCCAGCAAGAGTCAGTTCTCAGCTTCTTTAGCTGTGAAATATCAAGTCTCCTCACTGTAATATTTAATTATATTGCACATTGGCCAATAGCCACATAATTTCCAGTTCATAAATGCACCACTATCAATCAGACACGAGTGCTGAGGAGGTGAAAGAGCTTTTGCAAAATTCAAGGGATCCCTAAGTCCTCACACTACAAGTGACTCCCGTTTCTACCTGACCCCTCGAGAAACTAAGGATTCTCCATGGTCATCTACCCCAAGACAGTCGCAGATAGTCACAAATGGTCTCATTTGTATATTGCAGCCAGCTGAAACCAGGAAAGCTCTAGAAGAGGCATTTTAGAAGAGCTGATGGCCCTGCTCATGTCCCTTTAAATGTCACTGCTGTGTCACACTACTTCTGACACATTATGTCATGTGTGGTGTGATTTCAGAGAGCAGGCAGTCTCTGAGCCAAGTACGCAGCAGATGTTGAAGAGACCAGGTGGCCAGAAGAAATGGGTAATTTTAGATCTCTCCAAATAGTTCGGTAGCCAGGCTTCTTCACTGCTTGTGCATCTCCAGTTCAAACCTCTGACAGCAAAGACAGCAACTTTGATTTCCCAGTGAGCATCATCAAACACATTTAATTGTCTCTTGATCCTTATGATTTATCCTCTTGGGTTTGTGGCAGAAGCATGGGTGAGGGACTAGCAGGGAGGGTAATAATGGCACAAGTACCTCTTAGCTAGCTACTTGTCAGGCTAAATGCAGTCACAATTGCCAACCTGCGTCTGCTGTTCCAGCAAAGCTGATTTAGTTAACGCTGCCAACTTCCCACTCCCCATCCTCTCCCATACAAACAATTTTCATATTGCCTCTACTCCCACCTTCCTGCAGCTCAGTCATTTCTTATTCTCTGTTCTGGTAGAGCTCAGGGCAAGCTACTGCTGTTAAAGTTGAAGAACTGAACGCTTTGCTCCAACCATGTTATTATAACAGCAATGGCTAGCCATACTAGATTTGCTGCATAGCACCATTAGTATGAATGGAGTTCAGCTCGTATAGCTGCAGCCATCTAAAAGCCGGGTACTTGCTCTAAGAAAGCTGTCAAAGCTCCCTCTGTAGATCACAGAGAGACAGAGATGCTCTTCTAAATTTTCACTTCGTCTATCCCAGATGTTTATTGTAGCAGAGGAAAAACATATATCTCCCCCCTGCCCCCCCCTTGGCTATAGAGGGAGCCTAGATGGTAAGCATAGATTCAAAGCCTAATTTTCAGAAGTGCAATTGGATAAATCCTACTGCATCCTACCCTTCACAATATTAGCTACCTTGCTACACTGCCTTGTCGGTTGTGAAAGTAAAGCATGCGCAGAAATGACCTCATAAGTACCTCCTACTGGTGAGGGGTTTGTTTACAGTAAGAGCCAAATAATAACCATTAGTTTTTGTATTTTGGGTAACGGTCTTTGGATGCCTGCACCAATTTGCTCACCAGATTTTCAGTAAGCGAGGAAGCAACTGCTCCTAGTGAATGTTTCCCTCCTTTCCTACTCGATGACTATACGTCATGGCAGAAGTGAAGACTTCAGGCAGCTGGGCAAGTTGCTGGTTCGGCAATGCTCAGTAAATCTGAGCTGTACATTATGTTGATTTAAGTATCTTCCAGCAGTCAAAGTTCCCTGTATTTTCAAGAAATAGACTGTGCTGCACCAAGGTCTAGCTACATGTGTGCTATCAAGAGCAGAAGTCCTTTTCACCTATAAATTTCAGCGGATTTAAGTTGTTCATGTTTCTGCCCAACTCTATAGTTGTATATATAGAAGTTATAGTTGTATATATAGAAGTATCACTTTACTTTTTCTTGTATCATGGAGCCAAAGAGTTCATTTTAGGTAATAAATCCTGCATAACAGTAGCATAACCCAAGGAAGCAGTAACTGCAGTGACAGAGAAAAGGTACTATTTTTCTCAGTCATGATTTAGGTCACAGCTTCATCAGATTGGTTATTGCTATAGCAACCACAGCTTTTGCTTTTGTACAGAGACTTCTAACAGTATTCCACAAGGTAAATGAAACATTCTGAAACACAGGAGACAAACCAAAGACATAAAGGCATACAGCCCATCAAGGTAAAAAACCAAAACCAATCTACTCTTTCCTTTAAAACTGAGCTAACACCTTCTTGCAAAAGATAAAGAGTGGAAGTAATGAAAATAAATATAACAAGTGTTTCGTGGACCTGGATAGAAATGAAACCATGGTAAGGCTATTAGAGCTCAGAACACAAAGGACTCTTTCCTCTGGTACAGAAGGTCACAGATTTAGCTCCTGCGAAGGGAAAATCCAAGCATACTTCATTTACTGAGCTACTACACTAGAATAAGCACCTTTAATTATTTTAGTCTCTCTCTCTCTGCTTTCCAGACAATGGCAAAGCCTTGTGAAGGCAGGGTTTTTATTTATTACCTAGCTCCTGTAGGATGCTTTATTTAACCAGCCTTGCCAACACAATGATTTCCTTAGGAAACTTTGTCCCTCACCGCAAATTATGTCCCATTAATTTAAAGCAGCAGAGACAAAAACTAGCTCTCTGCCCCTTTTGCCACAAACCTGCTATGGGCCATTAAAAATACACCAGTCCTACTTACTAAATGTACTTTAAATCGGCTGGTTTAAATTGGCAAATTCCCAGTTTTCTATAACGAAAAAGTTTTTGAGTTGCCTTGTAGTTGGGCTAACGTATGAAACACAAGAGAGGACCTAATAGTGGCTAATGGTCAGAACTTACACAGCAGAGCACTTGTCATCTCCAGAGTGCCTTTCAATATTAACTAATTATATTTAACCCATTCCTGGAAGGGGGGCATTATGAATGTTTTATTTATCAGGTAAATGAGGGTAAAGATTTGAATGGTTTGACCCCCAAAGTCAGGTAAAATCAGTGAAAGCCCAGGATCTGCACTGACTTGCAAGATGTTCTCAATGTCACAGGGTCACCCCTTCCTTAAGTGGTAACTGGTGATAGACCCCAGTGGTCCCCTGGACACTCAAAGCACAGGACCATACAAGTTCATTAAGAATTCCTACCGAGAGGTTTTGTTTTACAGACAAGGAGGCCCCAATCCAGCAAAGAAATCCGAGTACTGTATTTGGTTAATATTTATCCTTAAAAGCCTGTTCTGAAGACTTAGCGCTTGGCATAGAGCTGTCTGTGGCATACAGCCCTAACAAAGGACAGAAAGCATATTGCTTAGCAATCAATATCAATGGATGAGTCCTACTCTAGTCATTTCATATAAATATATATTTCTGCAAACAGACTGAGGTTGGGCTGAAATAACTGTTCCTCAGGATGTCATTGTACACAGCTATACTTCCATACTTTTGGGCAGCTGACATTTTTTCAGATTTCATAATATTTACTTACTCATGTTTCCTTTTTTTGGCTGTATTTGCTGAACTATGTAACTTTCTTTTTATCTGTAGATGTAACTGTATGCATTGCTGCAAATTGATAGAGAATCTAAATGTACCCGTAGCTCTAAAATCTTCCAGCTGTTACCTCAACTAGATCAAAATCACAATAATTATATTAAAATGTTTGAGCGTTTTTCCAGTACAATAATTATAAAGAAGTCCTCCAGGACTGTCCCAATTTGTTTTCTAAAACTATCACAAGCTCAAGTTTGCATTACCCTCAGAAACTAGACAGTTTGCTTTCTTTAATACAATGTTGTCCATCAGCCCATTTGTACTGCATCCAGTGTAATTACCTGCCTTCCTGACACAGATGCATCAACGTATATTTTCAGTCTACATACCAGTCTCTGACTCCAGTGGTCAGACATCACCCTGATCCCACAGATGCAGACTGTTGTGAGAACTGCCATGAAACACAATTTCCATTTAATTAAAGGCAGTACAAACATTCCAGTCTCTATGGCTACATCTATCCTAGTACATAAAACAGGCCAGGGCCCGTTCTTTGCCCTGATGGCAAGTGGCAAGGCATGGCTTGTAACCATATGGCTACATCCTCCTTTTCCCATCCTGCCTACTGGGAATGGTCCATGGCTAGTGCTGTTGCCTGCATTGTGTCTGGGCATCATGTGGAAGTGTGATGGCATGGGGCAAAAATGTGCCAGGAAGTTGCTAATAATTAAATGGTATGGACCACAGCAGGAAAGTGCTTGAATCCCTGCCCTGCTCCTCTTTAGTGTACGAGTATAGACATGGGCTATGGCTACATCTTAGTAAATAAAATAAAATGTAGTTCAGAGAGTAACTCTCATCCAAAACCCTCCAGGTTCACCATGAAGGGCTCCTAACCCATGCTAATCCCCAGCCATGCCCAGAAATAAGTAATGGTGTGGATGGTCAGCGCTCGGCCTTCACTGGCCACGTGCAGTTTATCCCCACAGATGCAGCCTATGTGTCTTTTTAGCCCACAAGGCAACAAGGCTGATTTCAAAAGAATGAAAATTATTATTGTGAGTTTAAGCTCGTCTGAATGCACTTCAAGCAATAAGAACATGTGTGTTGCCAAAGTTGTATTCAGGCTCCTTGAACAGTCTAAGAGAGACAGCGGACTGGACACCACATTTTGGCTTGAGGAGCCTATATCATTCTTTATGAGATGACAGGTTTCCAAAATTCGGTAGCACCTGGGAGAGGACTCTAGGATAGCTTGGCTCAGCAGCAAAAGAAAACTGTACAGAGAGCTTGCAACACTGCATTGAAGTTTCCATCAAGGTGCAAATGAGGCCACAACCATTAATAATAACATGCCACTGGGATAGTCCCATAAGTGCTGTAGGAATCAGCCTGCCCTCGGTGAACGTGTACATCGTTTGTCCTTCTCCCAAGGCAAAAGTCCACGACAGTAAAGACATCCCTCATTATAAAGCCTCCACAGCCATACGGCACCACTGTTTTACACCTTGCACTTATGCTAGAGACAACGGTGCGAGCCTGGGATTTCCCCCTGGTCCGACAGGAGGTGGGCAGGAGGATTCAGGATAAGATCCCCCAGCGCAGAAGCTCAGCTGCCAGAGCGTAACAGCTCCCTTGCTTTCTGCTGAGATGCTTTGCCAGTCCGGCGCTCTGCGTTTGTGTCCGGCCCTTCAGCTATCCACCTTTTTTTGCACAAGTAGCCGATTGCTGGTTGTACCTGTGAGATGTTAGGTAGGATAGGGCTGTTGTGAATCTGGAACAATTGAAGAAGGAAAGGAAAATTGAGAAATCACTGGCTCGGCAGTAGAGGTTTTTCCCTCTGTCTTTTAAAAAAGAGCTTCAAAGCTAACTTTAACAACTGAAATCACAGGCGGATATGATTCAAAACTATTCTGAGCTTCTTAAAATATTTTTAAAAATGCAAAAGCTTTTATTAGCTTAACATACTATTCCAATCCACACGAGTAAAATGAAGCGTGTCTTCGTTATTCTGTCAAGATTATGCACATTTCCCTCCTGACTCACGACCACACTGATCATAATGACTTTAATTGATATTCATGTGCATGCCATATTTACTTCTGCAGAGCTCCCGTGTAATTGAGCAATAGTTAATGGGCACTTAGGACTCTATTCACAAGAGATTACAAATGTGTGTGTATTGGGGAGATTTTCCCTGTGGAGTTTCCATGTGTCTGGATAGGTGCATAATCAGCGCGCCAGTCATCAGACAGAGCAGCTGACACTCATGGCCCTGGCGAGGGCTCGAACGAGACAAATTCTCAGCCTTTTCCCAATTTGGACTTGGAGGGGAGACTGCGATGGGGGCTGGGTAAGATGATTACAAGTAGAGGCTGAGCAGCAGAGCCAGAGATGACATCCATGGAGATTCAGAATTTAGGTGAATCGTGGCTCCAGCCTTCAGTAACCAGAGCTGTCTGATTTCTCCCCCTGGCCAAAAAAAACTCTCCTTAATTTTGTTTCTTAGGTAACCCTATAGCCTATGTGGACCATCCCCACGCTCCTGCCAGTGGGGCACATGGCATCCCTCACATCAGCCAAATGACCCTTTTCTGTCCATTTTCAGTCTTTAGACATAGCCAGGCGTTCACAGATACCCTTCCCCGAAAAGCATCAGAAAAATGGGAGGCACTGGGACCCAGCAGTGCTCCTCTGCATAACGTTTAAGATGTAGCAACAACACATTTAGATAGCAGACTTCACTGAGTGGAACCCCAAAGCACTTCACAAATAAGAGAGAGAGAAATCACGTTAAGCCCCTCCTGATAAGCTGTTGGTCCCGGTCTGCAGTGCAGCAGCTGGGTCACAGCCCGCAGCAGAGCTCTCCAGCCGTTCTGGACAGGCAGCAGGGCTTGGTACGGCATCCAGGGGCACGGCAGGAGAAAATAAACCAGGCACAGTGTGACTCCTTGGGGTGGACAGTGCTTTTTATGCAGGCGTTTGGGGAAGATTTCAAAGGAGGTTGAGTGTAATGGGGTGGTGACTTCCCTGGGATTTGTGAGTTAATGGAGTGGAGGAGAGGAATGAATAAAGATGAGTTTGCTAACACTGCCACATTGGTGTGCTAAGTGGAAAATAATACAGTTTTTCATTTTCATTTTTTTTATCTCCTTTTCCTGTGCAGTAGAGTGCAGAGCTCATTCTGCTTTTGTTACTGGGATTAATAATATAAAACTCTTGAGGTGGTAAGAGAGGAACTGTTATTTTATATTTAAGTTCACTTACAATTCTGAGCATCAAAGGCTACAGATTTTGCTGTGTGCTTTCAGCCTGTTCTTTTCTTGCAGTGCTGTTCCTTAAGCTTAACACCATCACTCTGACCCTGAGACTCACTTTTTGCTTGTGAAAGTTGAAAAAATAAAAACTAGGGGACAAAGCAAAAAGAAAACAAGTCTGCGAAGTGAAGGAAGACAAGCTGGAAACTCCACATTACCGGCTTGTGAACTGGACCCTGACAAGAGCTGTGTGAAAGTCTCATTGATGGCAGTTCTGGAGGAACTACGCGATAGTCTCTCAGGCCGTAGTCCCTGTCATAATTTCATGAGGTTTGAAAGCTGCCATGCTCGTGTATTTTTGTTCTCTTACAAAACACCCCTGGGTCATTCCTAGTCCAAAAAAGAAGGGCAATATTGTCTGACAATATGAAGTTTGTTTGTCTGAGAAACTGGTCACGCCTTGTCACATAACTGTGTTTTCGACAGGGAGTCTAGAAGCTGTGTCTGGAGACAACTGCCGTGTCAGTGTGCAGCTGGGCTGCCTGCACAATAACTGCCCTCAGCAAAGGTGTCCCACCCGGGAGGGAGCTCAGAGTTTCTGGGGATGAAACAAATTTCTGCTTATTTCAGAAAAATTACCTTTCCCATTGGTCAGGTAACAGTGAAGTTGCCTTCCTCCCTAGAAAAAAGGTAGAAAAAAGTTATCCCTAAGTTTCAGAATTGCATTGAATTGGTATGAAAGGAAGACCTGCTGTGATGTGTGGGAGTGTAAAAATATTTGCTGTCAGAGTTAAATTACAAGATAGCTTATATTAGGTATTTCTTATGCATGTATTTCCCTGATGTAGGTATACAGTTATCACATCGCATTTGTGTGATGATCATCTTCAGGTGGAACAGCTCCAGCAAAGTTCCACCTCCAGCAAACAAGAATCAATATGGGAACCCTTTATCACATTAGAAATAAGTCTCTGTTGTTGAAAAGAACAGTAACGGCATTTCTTCCTAGTCCAGGTACTGTTGTCTTTATCACATCCATCATGATGTTAAATGCAAGACCAATGTTTCATAGAACTCTTCCAGTCCAAGATTTGATTTAAAACGAAACCACTGACCGTGCATATCAAAATCTTGGCTGGAGAAGATGTTGCTGCAGCACAGAAGCATTTGGGATTCATCCAGCAAAGACTGGCAGTGGTGTTTGCTTCACCCTGAGACTGGGCACCCGGGTTTCAACGTAGGCTACGGTGCAATGTCTTTCTCTGCTCTAGATTATTTCTACCTTCATTTCCCATCTGAATTCCCAACCTTCTGAGGCAGAAAGCATTCTAGGATGGGATTTTTTGTATCCACCCTTTTGGAAAACTTCCTGTGAAAGATTGAAATATTCAGTGGATATTATGGACGCAGTGGGACTTAAAACCATCCACTTCAGAATTAGATATGGCACCACTCAGGAATACAATACATACAGTCCCATCATGGTTGTATCCATAAGTCCGGTGATTACACTGTGCTGAATTTTATAGTTACTTCATTATTATCTGCAGTAGAGGATTTGCTTCCTTTTGCTTCCTTTATAGAATTGTCTCCTGGGATGGTAAATGCCAGTTTCTGACCTTATCAAGAGTTCTTAAAGCGAATTGTACATCTGTTCCAGATCCAGCCCAAATGGGCAGAGACATTGTGCTGTACAACATTGGTAATGATTAGAATGTAAAGGGGACTCATGGGTTAGATGATGACCTTTAATAGTGACAAAATTGAGGTGTCAGAGCACATCTTAGCAATACAAACTAGTCATATCTCTTGGCAGAGTTGCTCCTCAATGTGTAGGAATAGCTTATCTTTTATTGAGGACCAGATGTTTGGAGGCTCTCATGGGGACGCGGTTTTTGTCTCAGCAAGATGAGTAACAGTAGTTTCCAGGATCCAGCTCATCCCCATTCAAACAATCCACAGCCTTTCCGTTGGTGTGGAGAGAAAAGGGAGCAAGGCCTGAGCCCTGCATTTCCGTGGGACAAACTGAGCATCGATCCGGCAGCACTGAGTCCAGGCTTCCAGGAGAACCACAGCACCAGGAACCAGTAACAGGCCGGCAGCATCCACCCGCTTCACAGTTTGCTTCCAGATTGCTTCTAGGGTTTGCAGTCATAACAACTTGCTTGAATCCAAGCTCATCCCACATCAAAATATAAACTTTCTTCTGGAGCCACTACATTTTTTACTGGGCCAGACACAGTTTGGGCAAACAAAATGTTTCACAATGACAAATTTGACTTTTTAATCTTGATAAGATAAAAAGTGTTTTGATTCTTATGTTACTTTGGCATTATATTGAAATACTGTTCAGCGTAATGTGTATACATTTATCAGATTTTATATGTGCTACTCTCTTTGACATGGTCAAAAATTATTTTAGTCTTCCAAATGAAGCAAGCTTTGGGAATTATTTTCCATTAAATATTTCAAATTTCTATGTGTGGCTCCACAACCAAAACAAATTTTAAAATCTTCCAGCCAAAGCAAATTTTAAAATCTTCCAGCCAAAGGAAATTTTAAAATCTTTTAACCAAAGCAAAATTGAAAATGTTGACATTTCCCAGAAAGGTGGAATTCTATTTTGTAGTAAACTTTAACTGTATTCAGCAGAAGTTCTCCATGCTTCTGTACAGAACCCAAACGCAGTCAATTAACTACAATGAGAGATGTGAAAAGGTTTTTCATATGAAAAGGCTCTCTCAGATTTAAATCCTTTCCAAAGTTTGACCAACAACAAAAATATTGTTGCTTTTCAAGACTGAGAGAAGAAAAATCATTCCTTCCACTTTACAAAGAAAATATCTGTAGGCATTTTGCTGAGAAGATCTCACATTTCCATGCCTCGATTGAGGCTTTTAAAACCATCAAAAGAGATTGATTTATGGGAAAGTCCTGTACATTTGTGAAAATGCTCCAACCAATGAAAGTGAGAGACTCTGGGCAAGGAAAAATTAAAGTTTAGATGTGTTCAGCGGACACTTGTTCAACTTTAGTAACTGAATCTGCCAAAGCTCCTTCCTGTCTTACTGAGCAGTGAGCAGATGCCAACCGATATCAAAACCTCTCTCACAAACCAGCAATAAAATTACGGCTGTATGTCAGTATATGGCCAATGTTCATTATTTGTGGAAATGCTAACAGGCCATCCCATATCCTAACTTATCTTGGTCACTCCATGATCACAGCATCTCTCTGTGCTGCATCACACCCCTGCCATCCCTCTGCAGCCAGGAATACTGACACCATGACAAAAATGAATCTCACCAGGGCTAATCCATAGAGTTCCTGATCATGTGGGAAGCAGAAACAAAACTGAACCTCTGGTTGCTCTCTCCCCTACACGCGTACAAGTCTTCAGAAAGGGTTAGCCACAGGTTAGGTGGTGAATTGAACTATCCGTTTTTCTCCCCTCTACTGCCACTCGCTAAGCCAAAATTCTTTGGCTTACTTCAGCACACTTCTGCAGAAGTACCTTACAGAGTGTCACATTCATAATCTTAAGGTTTAATGACAGAAGTTGTGATTCAACAGTCTCCTGAAGCCTTTTTGTAACTCTGCATGCAGGCTTGAGTGGGGCTGTTCCACAGAAGAAGCCAATTGAACTACTCAGCTGCAGAGAGCTTCCAGTGCATTAGAGAGGCACCGGAGAGCATTACCTCAAAAAACAGGGAAAAGAGCACGTGACCTGTTCACCGCACGGCCAGCTAGGTGCGTTTAGCTACCTGCTCCACAGAAAAGGTGTTAATATCAACTTGTTGCATACTTAAAAGGAACAGAAGAAAGACATCCTGATTTGAAGGCACATGTGTGCCCTGAATGTTGACTACACCATACAAAGATGCTAAATTATCCTTCCTCAAGGGAAGTTGTTAAAACTGTAAACAGGGAGCTTATGACTTCTATAACGGCAGGGTGTTACAACTTACCATATAAACCATACAAAGTCACGTAGGGTTGAATGGTATTCATGGTAACCCCAACAGGTTTAGAATATAATTACAAGGCTTATGGAGTTTAATGAGTTGCGTAAGTTAGCATAAAGATAGCATCTAAAGCACTTTTCCTATAGTGCTACCTACCTTCTGTAAGTATAGATATCTATAATGCAACTAACAAGAAAAAATGCATCTAATGCTCTTTCTTTGTGTAAGTGTATATAAGCAAGCGCAGAGTGAATATATGTATCTATGCGGTATTTTTTCATTTTGTTTTAAAACAACATTTTGTTAATGCATTTGAACAGTCACCGCGAGTCTTTAGATTTGAGACAAGTGGATTGTGTGACAATAACATTAAAGTACTGTTATCTAATAAAGTTGGTTAAAACTAATTCCAAAGCCATCATATTTCTAATTAAGTTTGAAAGTGATGCACAACAAAGGCACTCAGAGAAACTTTAATTTCATATTCCAAACTAGTTAGTCCTATTTGTTTGCTTTGAATCACTCATTTCAATAAGGTGAAAACTTGTGTTAATCCTCCATTCATCAGTTGCCTGGGTGCGTGTGAAATGAGTCATGTGGACAAAATAAACCACTGCTAGCCGCAATATGCTATTGTCCTTTAAGCTTCTTCAAGGGGCCTCTTCACAGGTACCAAAAAGCCACTCTAGACACTTCACATATTTTTGAAGATCCTCCCTTTTTTCACATCGCACATTACTCACTCATTGAAGAATAGCAGAGAACAGGCATAAAACGAAGGAAAAGTTGAAGTAGGCCAAACTCATTTTCTACACAGAGAGAGATAATTGGCACTGCAGTAATTTTGGAGAACTGAATTAAATGAATAAATTGTGACATGGGAAAAACTGAAAAGGACAACAGTTTCCTGGCTTGCACATAATAGTTACTTCGGACAGCATTTTTCTTGGAGACCAATTGATAAAACAGGACAAAAATGTTTTTCCCATTAACTGCTTTCAAACATTGTCCTGCTAAATGCCCAATTAAAAGGTAGAAGTGTGAGCTTCTTTTTTGCTTATAATGACCACATATTGGGGGGAAAAAATCAGTAGCAACGTCCTAGCATTTTCTTTTGTGGATGTGGAATAAAAAGATCAATGGAAAAAGGTTCTTAGCTTACCTTAAACTAAAACAGCAGCCTCAAAGCTGGAGACCAGCATGGGGATTAGTATAGGGCGGTGGATAGTGGGACACATGCAGTATCACTCCACTATGCTGAAACTATCATTTACACCAAAAAACTTCATTTCACAGGTTGGTAAAATACATAAACATAAGTTCATAAATTGCCAACTAATATTTTGAATGGATTATAAAGGGATTATTTCATATCCAAGAAAGAAAGAGTTATGTATAAAAACCCCATACCAAAATTTTCCCTCATGTGATTTTTAAAAAATACTTGTTGTAAAGACATGGTTCTCCGACAATTCAAAAATTCCAGTGGGTCGAACAAAAGGCCCTGGAGTCAAAGTCACTTGTGACATAACTCCACTGAATTAAAAGGGGGTTAATTTGTCACCTTCCCGCTAATTATATTATTTGAGTTCCTAAAGAGCTGTCAATATCAATGCCAAGTCCAGCTGAAGGGAAGGATGGTGGAAGATATACTTTCTCCTGGATATTGCGTGAAGCTGCTGTTTTCCCACCAGAGATCTCCTGCGCATGTGCTGCATCTGGCTGGACTAGCCATGCAGCCCCAGTGCCACCACGTTCAAGACACATCCGTGGCCCTTTTGTAGCCATTTCTAGGCCGAAAGAAAGAAAGTTTCTGAAGATATCTAGACTACAGTGATCCCTACATGTTCGGGTTTTTTTTCTCTGCAGTCTCCATGATATTTTCTGCCTTTGTCACAGAAAAGAGAGTGGTCCCTCTGGGGCAGTAGCTTTCTCTTCCTCCTTGTTGCCTGAGCCACCGATTAAGCAAAGTGGTTCAGCACCCGAGTGACTATAAGCACACCAGCGATTGCACTGAGTCAAAGTTAGTCAAGTGCAGAAAGAGATCTTGCTAAGGGAAAGTTGCTGTGCAGAGCTATCTGCTAACAGGAACACGAGGCTAAAAATACTGAAGGGCTCTTCTACACTTTTTTGCACTATTTAACGGGATTTCAATAGTTCTGTGAAACAGGACCTGATCAGAAATTTTAAACTATTAGTTGAGCTTTACAGAAGAAATCTCTTTTGTTTTAAGACATCATGGTTTACATTAATCCATGTAAAGATTTCGCCTTCATAAAGGTTTTGCCTCCATGTTTTAACTTCAAAAGTCAGACGTCATTCTCATGCACAAGGGGAAATGTGAATATGATTGTTGAATTTTGTAAACAGTAAGCCAAAAGAAAGCTGGGCAAAGAGTTTTAGAATTTACATAAAATTTATGTGTTACCTTGCTGTACAGAATATCTCATTTGGAATAGAAAGTGAGAAAAGTATCACAACAAAATGCTACAGCAGTTCCACCCTGCAGCAACCATCCTTACATCCAGATGAAGTGGTTATTATTTCATTAAAGCAACCCATTTTCTGCGAAAAGATCCCATTAAAGCATATGTTACCTGAATCTTCAAGAGCTGCTTAGGGCGCTGTCTATGCTGGAGGTAAAACTCTGCTTTGCCTTCCCTCCTTACTCCTCTGAATGAATGGCAAAGCCTCTCTTTGTTTCAGCGAGAGAAGGATTTTGCACTGATGTTGCTGCTATCCTAAATGATTTGAGCAGGGACAAACTGGAGACATGATGGTGTTCCAGTGCTGTGCCTCTGCCTACAGCCTTGCCCCTCAGCGGTCTACCTCCAGAGCAGGTTTGGGCAGTGTTAAGGACCGTGATCACCTCAGGGCAAAGGCCATCTCTTTCCGCGATTTTGGAAAGTGTTTGCCAAATCGGAGGGATTGATCTCAGCCAAGTCTCTGGTTAGTAATGAAACAAACAGAAGCAGGCAGGCAATCTCCACTGGGTTTCCAGTGCTTTGTCATAATCTCCAAAACCCTGTTCCTCCATGCACTGTTCATCACAAGCCTGTTACACCCCTGGGTCTGAGTCTCTGCAGCTTCACTCTAGTCCAGTGGGATACCACCACTGCAGACGTGAATATGCAATAGCAACTCTGGGATTACCTGGCTTCCCAAGGTGTCCTGATCCCAGAGGAAAGCAGCTCTGCTGCAGCCAGCCAGACTGAATTGGATGGTGAACAGCCTTGTGGTGATAAGATATCAAGGACTTCACTGAAGAACCCCTAAATATAAACATATATGCCTCATAAAAGCATTTACATCCTCTGTGTTGCATGTGTTGGTTTGCCTTCCCATTTGCCCCCTACGCCGCGGTGACTGGACAACTCAGACTAGTTTTGGGTGACGTCTTGTATAGACAAGGAAAATCCAACAGCTGTTTCCTAGAGCTGCTGGCTGCCAGGGTGGCCTGAAGGACATCAACACCATGAATCCATCTGAGGAGACACCGAAAGAAGACAAGGAGAGCCCTGAGTATGATACTTCAAGCAGCGGGTCCCTGGCAGTAGTGGCTGGTAGGGACTTCAAGAAAAGCAAGGTGCTGGGGAAAGGAGACCTTCTGCCTGGCACATCTCACAGCAGCTCTGTATAACTCCCTTTCCCAAAGGTATTTTTCCTCTCCGTCATACCTTGAGAACGCTGCTTGTATCATGTTTCATGATTATTTATCATCCCATTTAAGAATTAGCTGATGCATGACTTTTTGACCAACACGTAGGAACTCATACATTTTGTCAGCCTTTATATGTTGATCTAAACATTACAAGATTATATGGCTTTATTAAAAGATTGTGTGTTATGTTATACATCATACAGAGAGCTAAAAATTCCTCTGTACTCTAATTCAAGCTTCCCCTGTTTCTGCGTCCAGAACTGCATTCGTAGTCTTCTTCCAGCACCTGTGCATCCAGCATTTTCTGTTGATTGTCAACTGTTCACTGCCTCGTACCACTCACATTCCTCTAACACCTTGAAAATATGACTCACTTTTTTCCCCCCTAGAGTTTCACTCTTCCAAGAAAGGTCCCAAGCTCAAATTTACAGTCAAGCCATGGTTTCCTTCATGTCCAGCCTGTATAAAACGACACAGTGCTACAGACATCAGTGGAGTTACTCTGAGTGCTACCTGCTAGAGATTCGGTTCTAATATTTTTATTTATGATATTGATATTTTCACCAACAAATCCACGTCATTTTTATCGCCTGTGTCTTGCATGGGTTGATCTGCATTAAAAAGTAATGTGCATTTTCTATTTTTGAAACACTGTAATGATACTAATCTTAAATTTTGTAATATACAGTTTCCAACAACTACACTTTGCATGCTTTGCCCTCAACCATATATAAACACCTTTTGAAGGCCATAGATGAGTGGATATCTCTTTCAGGTAAAAATCTATTAAGCATAAAATGAGTAAAAGTCCAGTAACAAATTATCATTAAGATCTTCTATGTCCTCAGATCCATTACACAGTAATGATTCCTCCAGACAGAACTAAAGAAGGCTGAATTTACATGCACATTGTATATCAATAATAATCATAGTAGATAGCAAAATTATTGCACGTCCTTAACAGTATCCTGCTGGATATTATAGCTGCTATGGGAATATAAAATAGATAATTTGTGTCCCCCAAGCAATTTATACAATATGATTTTTTATGTTCCCACTACTTTAAATGGAATTAGTGAAAGCAATATGTTATCCTCAGTCACTATCCATCAGAAGTTATGTTAAAATTGATTAAAGTATTACTTATCTTAAGCACTGTTGACCTATTTTCTTTCAAACTTGTCACACATACATATAAGATTAAATATACAGTAGGAACCATGCAAGGATACAGGATGAAAATCTGGACTTCAGAACAAAACATAGCAGCTGGTTGTTTCTGGAAGAGTAACTTTCTGAACTTTTGGGAGCTATTCATACAAACCAATTTTAACATGAGCCTGGATAGTGGGAGTTTTCTTCTGGATTTGTATTTTTATTTCCATCCACCACATGCTTCTTTTCCTGATTCTCCTCTTTTCTATGCTCTTCTATTTCCTGCCATCTCTCTCTCTTTTTGACCAGAAGTCGTAACTGTATCTTTGGGTTTTGAATGGATGCGTGAAGAAACCCTGCTTCTCACACCTCTTTCAGAATGGGTCTTGCTTTGGGGCAGGGTTCATAACAACAGCAGGCTGCCAAAATGAAGGAACAACACAACTGGATCTGACTGTAAATATTTTTTCATCTGTCCCTTGATCCATCCATTGCCTGTCCACACCCACTCTCAGACACCAGTTCCCACATGGACAGAAAGTACAACCTGCCATTCTCATATTTCAAGGCAGGGTCCTGAAAGTGCTCCAGAAACACAGACATTTGTGAAAATCTTGCTGTGGGCAACTAACATTTTGGAAGGGAGTACCCCAAAAAATTTTTAAAAAGAAGTTATTTTTATTGGAAATAGAAAGAAATGGAGGGTAAGATGGGAGATTTAAAAATATTTTCCAGTGTAGTCTACCCTTAAAATCCTGGAGTTAGGTTTTTAATATTTTTTAGGCTGTTGATTCCCATATAATCCAAATTTCTATGCTCTTTCTGTCAGAATGAGACATAACCTTGAGGCCCAAGTCCTGGATTTCTGAGGGATCAGCCCTCATACACAATAATTCATGGAGCTTCCCAGTTAGCATAGCACCTACACAGATGCACAGCATCATGATGGAAGGACTGTGTGGCTTCCAACCACTCGATCTTTCATAAGAGATCCAAGTACGATATGGGCTAAATTCAGAAAATGTGAGAAGAACTTTTCCCTGAGGAATGCTTTAAAAATGGTGGGTTTGTCTTACTTGTGCTTCTCACAATCACCTCTGTTGTGATTCACTGGGCCTTTCTTGGAAATAATCTGAAGTCCTGCACAGATTACCTTTCTAAACCAAAATTTGATTTTGGTATGTGAAACATGCAGAAGCAAAAGGTGATTAGTCCCTGCGGTTCTGTACTAGTAAGGCTGCACCTGGAAAGTTGTGCCCAGTTTGAGACCCCCTCAGTACAAGCAGGATGTTGGCAAACTGGAGTGAGGATCACCGAGATGGGTGCGAGGCTGAGATGCTTTATGGACAAGAGAGACTGAAGCTTGTTTAGCCTGGAAAGGAGAAAGCTAAAAGCAAAACTAATTGTCGGCCTCACTTACCTAATGAGGGGTTATGGAGAAGATGGAGTCAAACTCTTTTCAGAGCTACACAGCAAAATGAGAATGTAAGGTGCAGCAAGAGAAATACGGCATGAACATGGGGAACAGGCTGCCCACAAAGGCTTTCGGATCTCCATCTTCAAACACTAAACTTGTTCAGATATATTCCTAAGCAACCTGCTCTTATATAGTCTTGCTGTTAGAGGGATATTAGATAAGATGACCTCCAGGGTCCTTTTTAGCCTAGGTTATTCCATTCTATTTCTGGTGGAATTCATGTGGGGTTGTGTAGGCTCTTGTAATAAAAGCTGGAGAATGATATTTAGATTGTATTCTTTGCTCTCCTCAAATATTCAGTAAAACCTTGTTGTTACTATATAGATTACCTTTTCTGGTTTCTATGCACAGTTGCATTCAGAATCTCATTTTTTGGGTGCCCAAGAACAGGACAGTTCTGGCGGTCTGTTAAATTCCTTCCAACTTTGTGGACTGCAGATGAAGATGTGTATTTTCCACACTTCTGAAAAGTCAAGACTTTTCAGTGAGGCATCTCTTCTAAGAAGCCTCAAAATATAGGTAGTTACGATCGTAGTTATATGTTTGTCTCACAGATTGCTTAGGATGTCTGGGGACATGGCCCTATATATTTGTAAAATACTAGGGATCCTTGGAGAAAGGCTTGAGCAGATTTCAGTGCTGCCATTTTTCTTTCATTTCCCACTCTCCTACGTGTGCTAAGAGACGTCTTCTCAGTTTCTCTGTCTCATATCAGCATAAGTTAGTTTACTAGATGTAAAAAATTACATCATCTGTATTTTTAGACATAATCTATCAAAACACAAAATAAAATTAGCTGGACAATGAACACCTTTTGGTGAGACTGAAAGTGTTGCTCACAGGTTAACCCAGTCCTGCATGTGAAAACAGAGATCCCAGACCTGTCCCACCACATCCAGGGACTGCCACATGCTCTCTTACACACTCCACCTGTCGCCCAGGTCAGAAATAAAACTCGGCTTACTTGCCAGCAGAAAAGCGAGTTAACAAAACCCACCTAAAATATACCATTAACTTCTGCATGGTCTTTTTGACGGTAACTGCTAGCAACAGGAAAATTATTGTCTGCCTCTTCTGTCAGTAGGTAAGAGGGCTTTTAAAGCAAAATACTGGTAAGTTTATGCCTTGCCAATGCATCAATGAAAAAAGTGGAACAGAACAACGTCTGACTCTGGTGAGTGTGAAAACAGGCTTAGACTTAACATTCTGTAGGTGGAATTCGTGTGAATGTTACAGCTATCAACCCTGAAAAATATCCTGCATTACTGTACCAGGCACCTTAAAATGAAATTACTTTTAATTATTAATTTGCCTTAGTTCTATTCATAGACATTAATCAAGATCAAAAACTAGAAATTAATCAAAACAGTGGAACTGAATTTTTAAAACCATTTGAAACTTCTAATTCAGCTTCAGAACTGCTCAGTGTTTTCCTCTGACCATCTCAAATTTTCCAACACACAGATTCGTCTATGTACAGTCAAGATCTCATGCCAGCTCACTGCGTCCTTCCCAGTAGTTACACTGAACTAACCTAATACCATCAAAGGGCAACAGTCACAAAGCTCTATGCTGAATAATCCCACACGTTTTTGGTGAAACTCTTTGGAATGGTATATTGATCTATATCTTGGGAGGGAGTTTAAGTAACAGACATTTTGGGGAAACATGGTGCATCGTTCTCTCAATATCTCAACTGCATAAAGACAAATCTTAAAAATATGAATGTAGATATTGGCAGTGTCTTCCAAATCAGGCTCAAAATTTGTAATACTGCCCACAAAATTCTTTCATATATATGTACTTCAGCTTCTGTATTTGATTGCCACAGCCCAGTTTTGATGGACTGAAGATCACACTATGTATGTTTTGCCTAAATAGTGCATGAAGAAGAATCCAGACAACTAGCATGAATTATTTTCCAGTGAGACAGTAATGTAAAAATCAAATACAATTTCTCTTGTGCTGCAAGGACATATACATATTTAATTTTCTCTCTTACTTTCTTCAACTGTCAATTCAACAAGACTTTGTTGGTTTGACAGGCTACCCAAGCACTGCCAAACATGCAAGAAAGTCTGCCTGGGTACCTGGCAGACATGACCATGTGTAGGTTTTTTTTGAGCAGGTTGGACAAACATCTGTCAGGAATGACGCAGGTAGACGTGATCCTGCCTTAGGGCAGGGAGCTGGACTAAATTGCCTCCTGTGGTCCCTTTCAGGATTTATTTAATGATTTCACTGCCTTGGGGTAAGGTGACACATTGGCTCTGCTCTTTTTGCTGGAAATGTCAAAAAAATTTTACATCGGTTACATGTGGCTACATAACATCATACCTTTCTGGCCACCACTTCTTTATTCCTCTTTCTTTTATCTAGGGACTATACACAAGCTCACACACTTCCTCAGACTTTTTGTTAAACTAATATTAAACCAGGAAAACTGAAAGCATAATGAAATAGTATGAATATTAGGGGCTGAAAACAACCTTTGGAATTCCACCCATTTTGCAGTCTGTACTTTCCCTACTGGAGTCTGCTGTCAGGAAGACTAGTTGCATTTAAGATTTTGACAGATTTTGCAGTCTGCAGTGTCGTGTAGATGTTGTAGCATTTGTGAAGTTTCCTGCCTGGTTCTTACAGTTTGTTTTGCAGAGCCAGAGGTTTGTATTCTGAAATCCTGGGAGACAGGAGACTGCAACTGGGTGAAGGTAACACATTTGTCAAGGAGACTCTGTAAATGCTGCTTCTGCCCTCTTTTGGAAGAATTCATGCATCTCTAATGTCTGCAGAGCTTTAGGTGCTCAGCTCTGTGAGCAGAACCCCAGGTTTGAGACTGTGGGAACAGCTCTCCTCTATCTTTTTATGGTTCCCAGCACTGTTACCACTGACTTCAGGGACTGCAGCAGGTTTTACTTGCACTGGTTTTCTTATTGAATTCAGCTACTGCTAATACAGAATTGCCACAAAATGTCACGGTTTCACACAGGGCCACACTGCAAGCAGGCAAAAGAAAGAAATAGTAATAAAATAAAATTAAATTAAAATAAAATAAAATAAAATTTTTTATACAAATGCTAAAATATATCCTGTTTATTTCAGTTTGTGAAGAACCTGTTCATGGTTTTGTGAGCAAGAAGGAACCGCATCACACCATTTCTGATGAGTGTTTTCTCTCTAACTGGTCTGTAGTCTGTTTGCCTTCAAGCACATGGTTATGAATATTCAGTTCTCGTATATAGTGCCTAGTATCTGGGCAGTCATTCTGGGGCTGGATTGCTCTCTCATCTCCCTTGTCCTTCAAAATCACTACTGTCCTAGAAGAAAAAGAAATTAAAGAAATTTACTGTTCAAACTCATACAAACATTGCACAAAAATCAACTGCTTCAGATTAAAGTCATAAAAGCCCAACTTTACATCCTGTCCTGAAGAAAATATATGTTTCCTTTTTAAGAAATAAATACATGTAGATTCATTTGCACAAGAAAGTGGTTTATTCAGTTCTTTAAGTCTTGATCCAACTCCTTATTAAGTATGTAATCGTTATTGAGTACAACTATCCTTTGCTTCTGAGTATTGCCATTTTTTTAGTGCTTGTATTTATTTCTATACTTGAGCCTTGAAATATTTCCAGTTCATGTCTGGTAAATGCTAAAACGGAAATATAGCAAGACAAGAGGACAGATTCCAAATGTAACACAGCTGCCAACAGCAATAGTTCAATCACCATTTCTGTGGAACAGTTATTGTATGTTTACTCCTCCCTGTTTCCCTTTATTTTGTTTCTTGCTCACTGGAGAGCTCACACCTATTTCTGGTTTGATATTTGTAAGTGTTTGCAAAGTACTTTCTGAGAACAATTTGAAGCCTGCAAGTTCTCGCTCACTCGCTCCCTGTAAGTATTCACCAGACTCTCTCCAGGCTGAACTGGATGGGTAATGTAAGACATGTGGAGTTATTTCTGCTCCCTGGCAAGATAATTTCCATTATTTAAAAAGAGGTAATAAAAAATTATTATCGAGTGACACACTTTGCCTACCACTTGTAAATATTCATTCCTGGCTCATATCCATGAATCCTACAGAATACACAGTGATTTCATGATCATGTGAGCAACCATCTGAAGATTCTCTAACACTCTGGATCGCAAGGAGCAGAGGAATGAAGTGATGGTATTTGTGTGCTTTCTTTTTTTTCCATTCGTCAACAAGCTCTGCTTTTTAAAGTGTGATAAAAAGATACACAGATGCTCTGTATGCTTATTTTTTGTATTCCCTCCCATTCTAAAGAGCTAGCTGGAAAGGCACCTGCGTAAAACAATATCACAAAGAATGGTCAATAACCACTGAAAATAGTGTTAGTACAGGTGTTGCATGAATATCTTTGATCTTGAAAGCTCTGCTTCTTTTAAAAGCTTTAGGAAGAATGAATATGTTGAAGTCAAAGAAAGAGCCTATGAGTATTGTTTTCTAAAGTAGACAGGAAGAAAAATCATTGACTTTACTCAAATACCTGCTACACTACAGCAAGAATAAAGGCTGAAAAGAAGCTAAAGCTTTTTATATATATAAAGAAATATGAGTGGATTAATTCAGCTAGCACTGCTTCACCAATGGCAAAAAGTGTCATACATTATTCATAACCCTTTGATGAGCTACTTCTAGGCAGCCTCAGAAATGTAATTTCTAGCATAAACCTGATGTAGATACTGTTCCCTAAGTTCATATCTGTTAATTTTCTAGTAGTTTGCATAGTAGGAGAGCAAATATGATTGCACCCTGAAATGCTGATTCTGTTCCTTAGGTTGCAGTAAGGTCTGCAAAGGATCTGTACATTTGCAATGACCTCTGAGCTCATGTGGAGTCCTCATGGAGGCTGTGACACAGCCAGGAGCTATGAGTGTTAATTTCCTGGAAGCAGCAAGACAATACAGGTGTGCAAATACCTGCCCGGCTTGTAACAAAAACCGTACGATGAATTAAGAGCACATAGCCTCAATTTTAGAAGTCTACTGGATGATCCAAGCTGTAGGTGTCTGTTCAGGAGGAGTCCTATTTTCTAAAAGCTGAGCTCTTGGTAGGTGCCTGAAGTCAGGCATCCAAACACTCAGGGAAGTTCAGCTGCCCATTTCGCCTTTTTGAGGTGTCTCTTGCATTATTTTTGCTGGTAACTCAGCCATAAGACCATGGTGCAGCCACTCATGGCACAAATAGCACAGCGCAGCACAGGTGGTTTACTCGCTCGTATCCTGTTCATTTCCAGACCCACACTACTGCCTTCCTTCAATTAGTTCACCCTTATGAGCAGAGTAAATTATCAGAAGTTAAAAGAGACAAACAGTGTAGCCAGTTTAGGGTTAGACCCTTGGGGCTCAGCAGTAACCTGCAGCTCCACAACTTGTCATATCTGAAGGTTCATTTGAAGACGGAAGTTACTATCTCCCTTGAAGAATTAACTCAGTTTAATTCTTACATCTCTTGACAGCAGCCTTGGCCAGAGAATAAAGGCAGAGGCCTTTTCCTGAGCTATTTGATCCTTGGTTTTAGTAGCTGAAATCAGGGACCAAACCCAAACCTCAGACCAGTGAGAGGCTTTTTATTCACTTTGGTCAGACAAGAGCATAACATAATTCCCAAAATGCAGAGGAGTTATAAATAAAAGGAAGATATAGTGGCTAGCTTTCCTTAGTCTTTCCAGTAGTCAAACACTAGACAAGGATGTCATCCGTAAAGCTGCTGTTAAAAATTTGGATATTGGTACTTCTTGAGAAGGCATAATAAAAAATAAACAAGTAAATGGCATGGGCTGAAGTCCAGCCCACGTCAAGAATGATGGTCCGAGTTTCAGAAGAGAGGCAACATTATCAACCAGGAGTAACTTTTATTAGGAGACAATAAACAGGCTGATGGGGTTCACTGTCACAACAGAGCAGTGTAGTGTGAGACCTACCAGCGAGGCACAGAGTGATGTTAGAGGGAAATTCAACAAGCCTGGTGTGCAGCTTTTCAGCTCAGTATGGCCGCTACCAAAGCAATTTGGCTCCAGAGGGGAAGCGAGGAGGTGGGTGTTGAAACACGTCAGCAGCGAGTCAGC